>Ga0007855_1000059_pt1 | contig 46910 bp, 32 predicted proteins | sample CryBogCBH01Aug08_FD_71230 | JGI IMG/M metagenome (GOLD analysis project Ga0007855, IMG submission 71230) | Freshwater microbial communities from Crystal Bog, Wisconsin, USA - CBH01Aug08 | ecosystem: Environmental > Aquatic > Freshwater > Lake | place: Crystal Bog, Wisconsin, USA | collected...
GCGCCTCGTATTGGATGATTTGACCAACTTTGGCCGAGTCCACCGGCGGTAGTTTGACAAATTTTGAAAACACATGGAAACCGGGAGCGCAAACATTGATGGATTTGGCTTTGATCCCCTTTTCGGCGATGGCCTCCTGCAAGGCGTGCAGAATGGCTTTTTCGCGACTGGCTTCCTGAGATCCTTCCAGCCCAAGCGGCTTGATCGTGAAATTTTTCAGACGTAAACCGCCCGCCTCATTAATCTCAAACTCGGCCAACTTGAGGCTCCCGGCCCCGAAATCAACCGTCAAAAATGACTTGATGTTCAGCATGGATTACGCAATGTGCCACAAAAAAAATCCCGGTGCATTTTTTTTGCGCGGCAACGCGCTGTGATTACGGCAAATTAGACACTCGGTCAAACCAAAAAGACAATTTTTTGCGGTCGCCGACAAAAAATATTGCGTCGGCGACGCGCCTTTGGCTTCATTCCCAGCCGTGAATGAATTTCGCCCAACCGCCCGGCGCCATCGGATGACCATTTTCTATTCCGGCCGCGTGCAAGGCGTCGGCTTCCGCTATACGACCAAGACCGTCGCCACCGGCTTTGAAATCAACGGCACGGTGAAAAATCTGCCCGATGGGCGCGTCGAACTTGTCGCCGAAGGCAGTCGTCCGGAACTGGAGGCCTTCCGCGTGGCTCTTTTTGATGCAGGTCTTGCTGGATTTATCCGGAACGAAGAGGTAATCTGGGCGGATGCAAAAAATGAATTTCGAGGATTTGAGATTGTCCGCTAAGTCATGAGATACGCCATCATCGCAGATATACACGGCAATCTGGATGCCTTTGAGGTTGTCTTGGAGGACATCCGCGCCCAGAAGGCCACCCATATCGTCTGCCTCGGTGACGTCGTTGGCTACAATGCCCAGCCCAAGGAATGTCTTAAAATCGTCCGCGAAATGAACATTCCCTGCGTCAAGGGCAACCATGACGAATACTGCTCCAGCAACGACCATTTGGAAGGCTTCAATCCCCACGCCGCCGATGCCGTCCATTGGACCCGCGACCAGTTGGACGAAGATGAAAAGCAATGGCTGCGCGATTTGAAATACTCCCGCATCATCGGGAATTTCACCATGGTTCACGCCACGCTCGACGCGCCCGACCGCTGGGGCTACGTCTTTGACAAGCTTGCCGCCGCCGCCAGTTTTCCGTATCAAAACACGCAGATGTGCTTCTTCGGCCACACGCACGTCCCCGTCGCCTTCATGCGCGACACCGTCGTGCGCGGCGGCACGTATTCGAAGTTCAAAGTGGATCCTTCGAAAAAATATTTCATCAACGTCGGTGCCGTCGGCCAGCCGCGCGATAACAATCCGAAAGCCGCTTATGTCATCTACGACATGGATGTGCAAACCATTGAGTTGCGTCGTCTGGAATACGACATCGCTGCCGCGCAGAAAAAAATCCGCGAGGCCGGCCTGCCCGAACGCATCGCCGACCGGCTGGCCTACGGCCGTTGAAAATTCTCATCCTCAAACCCAGTTCGCTCGGTGACGTCATCCACGCGTTGCCGGTTTTGCGGCTGTTGAAGCTGCACTTCCCTGCCGCCGACATCTACTGGTGGATTGATTCCGCGCTCGCCCCGCTCATCGAAGGCGATCCCGACCTCGTCGGCATCGTCCGTTTCGAGCGCAAACGCTGGGCCAAACCTCAGCACTGGCCGGAAATGTTCCGCAGCATCCGCTGGCTCCGCGACCAGAACTTCGACCTCGTCATTGATTTGCAATGCCTCGCCCGCAGCGGAACCTTTGCCTGGCTGACCCGCGGAAAACTTCTCGTCGGCCTCGACGAAGTGCGCGAAGGGGCGCGCGGCTTTTATGATATCGCCGTGCCGCGCAAAAGTTTTCAGACTCACGCCGTGGACTGGTATCTCGCCGTGCTGCCGGCGCTTGGCGTGCCTGCGCACAACCATTTTATCTGGCTCCCCGAACGCCCCGCCATCGCCGCCGAAGTGGAACGCAAATGGCCGGAAGCAAACTCAAAATTAAAAACTCAAAACTCAAAACTGATCCTGCTCCAGCCCGGCGCGCGGTGGGCCAACAAACGCTGGCCTGTCCAGCATTTTGCCGCACTCGTCCGCGCGCTTGTGCCGAAAATCCCCGACGCACACTTTGCCATCCTCGGCGATAAAGGCGACCAGCCGCTCGGCGAAACCATTGCCCAAGCCGCACCGGAACACTGCCTCAATCTTTGCGGTGCGACCTCGCTGCCGGAAATGATCGAGTGGGTGCGTCGTGGCGATCTGCTCATCACCAACGACACCGGCCCGATGCACGTTGCCGCCGCGCTCGGCAAGCCGCTCGTCGCGCTCTTCGGTCCGACGGAACCGCGCCGCACCGGGCCCTACGGCCAGCTCCAGAACGTTTTGCGTCTCGACCTCCCCTGCTCGCCCTGCCTGAAAGCAGATTGCACCTATGAAAGAACGGACGAGTGTCTGCGCGCACTTTCGCCCGCGACCGTGCTGGCCCGGGTGGAAAAATTTCTTGCGCGGACTTGACGAAAATTTTCTTCCCGCCACGCTGGAGTCATGAAATCCACCGCGCTGCTCTGGCTGCTCGCCTTCCAATCCGTTTTTGCCGCCGAAATCATCACGCCGGCGAACCGCATCGACCTGTTCAACGGCCAGAACCTATCCGGCTTCACTTTTTGTATGAAGGACAACGCCGACCCGCTGAAGACCTGGAGCGTCGGCAACGGCGTGATCCATTGCACCGGCAAACCCGTCGGCTATCTGCGGACGACGCAAAGCTATCGCGATTACGTCGTCACCGTCGAATGGCGCTTCGTCAAGGTTGCGCCCAAGGCGGACAATTCCGGCGTGCTCGTCCACATCCAGTCGCCGGACAAGGTCTGGCCGCAGTGCGTGCAGAATCAGGGCAAGTCCGGCCGGCAGGGCGATTTGTTTGTGATGGCCGGCGCAGAGTGCAAGGAACATCTGGCGCTCGGCAAGGACGCCAACACGCCGGTGCCGTTCCCCGGCGAAGCCAATGAAAAACCCGTCGGCGAGTGGAACACGAACGTCACCATCTGCGCCGGCAACGCCGTGAAAGCCGTCATCAATGGCAAGCTGCTGAATGAAATCACCGAATGCACCGTTTCATCCGGTTTCGTCGGCATCCAGAGCGAAGGCGGCGACATCGAAATCCGCAAGATTTATCTGGAGCCGTTGAAACATTGAACCGGACGGTGAGCCGGTCCAGTTAAAGAAGCACAAGTAAACAACCGGCGGATTTGCAGCCTTTGCTTGGAACAAATCATTCTTCGTTTCTGATGGAAAAACAGGCTGGACAACTTTTTACGTCCGGCACAAGCTCGAACTCGTGAAAATTGATAGGCCACAAATACTGCGGCCTAATTACTGTTAGGCAGCATTACGCGACTAGAGATATGGAAGCACAGCCAGCCATCAAGCAAAGCCGATTGATGCCATCGCTTGCACTTTTATTGTTTTTTATTGTCGGCTTCATCGCGTCGTGTCCATTGCTCACTTATGGTGGCGAGGCTGCCGGAGCTTGTAAGGAGGCATTTTTTCTTTTGGCTTTTGTTCGGCTTGCATGGTGTATTTATAGGCGCACATTTCGTTGGCGAGATTATTTTATTTATTTTGCGCTAGTTATCGGATTTTGTATTTGGGTTGATTCACATTTTAGATAGAGATGACCATGCTGCCTAACCAGTCGCCGGAGCCATCTGCTGTTGGCTTTTACACAGTTCTTCAGAAGATGGTAGGCCACTGTAGGTTATGTTGATTTTACCTTCGCCGATTTCAACCTTTTCAAAGATGGATTCGACGATTGCCCGCTTCTTTTCCACCTCCATTTTCGGCCATTGCTCGTAGAGGTGCTGGGCTTCAAAGATTACTTCCTCGACCGAAACTTGATCCATTTTCAACCGTGCAACGTCCGCTTCTAGCTTGGGCAGTTCGCCAAGCAACTGATTCAAACGTTCCTCAGCGGGGTTGTATAGATTGGCAAATCCCTGGGGCGTGATGAGCTTGTCCAAGAACAACTGGTGGTTCTGCTTCATGTCCTCACGCACCTTCTGGATTTGCCGCTGCAAGGCGGTTAGCGCCTGTTCGGTGTCCGCCAGATTCTTTTTGGCGTCATTCAGACGGATGGCCACCTGCTCTTTCGAGCCGTAGAACTGGTGCAATTCCTGACGCATGAGTTCTTCAAACGTCTCCACCGGGATTTTCCGGTTACAGGCGCGACAGTGGTATTTGGGTGAATCCGTCCGCGCATACATTTTGCTCCCACATACGCACCAGATACGATTACCAAACGGGTTCATCGGCACCTTGCCTGGCTTCTTCCAGTTCTTCAATGATTCCTCAATAATACGATTGACCTGATTCCACAGGTCTTCCGTCACAATCGCCTCGCATTCGGTTTTGCCCCATTCATCTTCCGGCTTCTCTGTCCCCGCCCACGGCCCGGTTTTACGAACGCGGTTGAAATAGTAGATGCCCTTGGCGCTCGGACAGGTCAACATTCTGGCAACAGTAATGTCGTGAAAAAGACAACCCTCACGGGTGCGATGGCCAGCGGCGTTCAACAATTTGGCAACCGTGCCTTTGCGTCGGCATTGCAAAAACAATTCATACATCTTTCGCCGAATGGGAACTTCATCAGGCTGAATGACGAGCTTCCGGTCTTTCCACTGGTAGCCAAAGGGGGCTTGGCCGTTAATAGTTTTGCCGAGCTTGGCACGGATTAGAATGGATGCCTTTTGCCGGTCGGCGATTTCCTCGCGTTCCCATTGGGCTTGTGCAGCCTGAAAGGTATAGAACATCCGGCCTGACGGCGTGGATGTGTCAATGGCGTCCTGGAGCGAAACCAGATCGGCATTGTGGTCGCGGAAATATTCAGAGAATTCCAATAGCTCCTTGGTGTTGCGGGCGAGTCGCGCCAATTTAGAAAAGATGATGCCGGTGATGTGACCGCGCTTTATGTCGGCCAGCATCCGTTGTGTTTCGGGATGGTCTTTGACGGTTTTGCCAGAGGTGCCAGTATTGCCGGCAAGGTCATACACTTCTTTGATCGTCCAGCCGCGCGAAGCGGCGTATGCCTTGGCGCGTTCAAGGTGATGGGTGGGGCTTTCGCCTTTAGCCAAATCAACGCTCGAAACGCGAATCCAGATACCCATGTCCTTCGGCGAATTATTTTTGACACTATTTTCCTTCATATACTACTTCATAGCCGACAACGAATGGGGAAGGCAAGATAAAAGTATAGTCAAATCGAATATATCTGCTAAAAAAGCGGTGTGTCACAAAATCAACTGTTGGCAGAAAAAGATTTGATTGCGCTTGCCAAGCGATTCCGCAAACAGGCGGGCAAAACTCGCGCTCAAGCGGCGAGGGAAATGGGGGTGACGCAAACTTCAATTTTCAATGCGGAAGAAAACCTAGAGCAAAGTTTGGTCAAACTACGGATGCGTATGATTGAGGCGTATTCGCCGTTCAAGATTATCGGGCCAGCATTTCATATGATAAAGAAACGACGTGCGTTGCAATTAAGATGATGCAGCAGTAATCATATTGTCTGAGACGGCTAGAACAAATCAATCTGTGTTCCGGTTGGCTTATCAGCTTCTTTCGGCGAGATTGGTTGTTGAGGGAATGGCTTTCGTGGAGCTAAACGTTTATGGAATGCACGTCCGGGAGTATGTGTTGGGTGCTCCACGCGAATTTCTTTACTTTCGTTCCTGGCAAAAATGATAAGTCTATCAAGGTAGAATTCAAAGATACTGCTATCTAAATGACATTCGTTACCATCTGATAAATAACTCTCAAGAAATGAAACAGAGCTTTCATTGTTTTTATCTAACATGGAAGCGGATGTCAGTGGTGCAGGAATCGAACCGCCTTCTCGGATTACATCATCTACCATTTGCTCGATTCGGCTCCTTGCCTCTGCCAGACACGACCGCGCGTCAATGTTCTTTGCTAGCGTGATTTTAATTAGCCAACGACACGTTTCAAGTCGGCGCGTTGCACGCCTATCTGATCTGCTGTTTTCAACGGCCTCGATAGCAATTTGCGATACAGTGTTGTAATGCTCGGCGACTGATTCTGGTGGTATTTGTTCAATATGCCCATATTTTGCAGCGTGTCTGATCGGTGTTCTCCCTGGCCGAGCTTCTTCCAAGTTAAGCACCTCCCACGTCAGGAGTTTTTTTGGAACTTCAGTAAGACGACCACAAGCCGCAAGTTCGTGAATCAACGCGACCCCATGTCCAGGCATTCCGTGCATTAGAGATCCTTCGCTAGCTGAAATCCGATGCACAAGAAGTTCTTTACTCCAGATGAATTTCTCCTTTGCCGATGATTTTCCTGTTTCTCGTAGAAATGACTGCCATGCTTTTTGTTTAACTTTTTGCCATCTCTCCTCGTTTTGTTCAGTGATATGGTAGTTAAATCGTTTTCGTGCTTCTTGTAACGGATCAATATCGGATTCTGTTGGTGGAGATGGCAGTTTCCGTTTCCCCAGATACAGGCAGGAATTAAAAATGAGACTTATGCCATGCTTTTCAGCCGCATTTTGAGATATGCCGAAACTCTGTGGACTTAAAAAAGTCCACTGTGAATTCTTCTTGTGAAGTAACAATCGTTGGAACCAGTGTTTGACTGAAGTTGATACGTCACCCTGTCTATAATAAGTTCCTCCCTCGAAATCAACGAGCACCAAAATGACAGCCCACGGTTGTGCGTCGCAGTGAGCAACTAAAGCCGCCTCATGGAGTGGAAAATTATCAGATGACGGGAAAAGACAGTGCTTTGTGTTATCAAATACGAACATTCGGAATGGTGAATTCAGTGGTCGCCTAGATACAAATCTTGGAAATTGACTCATCCCTCGGATAAAACTAGATGCCGCAGACCATCCAACTGCATTGCCTATTTTTTTGAAGAATGCATCAACATCATCAGGCGGTGGCGTATCGCCTGTGAGATAAATTGATGAAATTCCTTGTTTCCATGCGATTGCCACGCTTCGGAGCCCAAGAGGTGTCTTGCCGCTGGACTTTTCTCCGGGCAATGCAATCATGATGTGCTTACTGTGTTCCCTTGCCTCATTCAAAGCCCGATTAATAGTCACACTCGCTTGCTCCAATGTTATATGTTCAGGTGATGTTGCATTGTTTACAGCTTCCACAACAGAAGCAATAAGCTCCACCGCAGGTTGGTAACATTCCGCAGGAGAAAATGTCGCAGTCAGGTTATCAGGTCTGGATTCGAGTTGATTTTCGAGCAATTTGAAAAACTTTTTAAGCCCATGCTCGCTCGAATCACATAAAACAATGTTTGTCGCACTATTATCCGTCAATTCCGTCTTTGCGTTTTGCAGTAACAGAACCACAGGGTAAACATGCTGTGCAGAGTGAAACAAAATCAAACTGCGCTCATATTTGCGGACCTGATTAAAATCTTCACGGCTTGGAAAATCCCGATTCTTACACTCAACCACCAGCATTACGCCGTTTGGAAAATGTAAAAGAATATCGGGGCGCTCGCCTTCTTCTAGCGCGAGCTCATACTCAAAAGAGATGACTGCTTCTTTCGCAACTGGATACCGAAATAGAAGGTTTTTAAGCAATGATTGAAAAACTTCGTATTCACGAATCCACGATCTGACTTGACCAAGGTTCAATGGTTTATCGCTCCAACGGTTTTGAATATGCAGAAGGAGTGAGCGAAGAAACGCTCTCATTTCCAATCCGACAAAGTTTTCCCAACTGCCACGCCAGCCCCAGGGCGGCACAGAAGATCCTTTGTTGCGAATATCGGTCGTTTCCATGTTAAATTGTTTACAGACAGATTATAATTGGGCCAACGACTTGAAATCTGCGCAAATTATTTCTGCCGCTAAAGCACTGCCACGCGGATGTTATATCAATCCCGTCTGGCATAATTGTGGCAAGTTTGTGCCGGAAATACTGATGCGTCAATCAACGTTCATCTGTGCAGACTCATGTCTTCATGGCCTTCATCGTCACCTCATAAATGGCCTGCTGGTTCAATCGCTGTTCTTCCGGCGTCTGCTTCGGGAAATTCCGGGTGATTTCAAAGCCGAGTATCTTGCCGGTTTTAATCATTGGCTCTGATACTGGCGGTGACTCCGCTGTCTTCGCCAGTTTTTGCAATTCCGCCAGAAATTCATCCGGGGTGTAGTAACCGACTTTTGCCGTCGCTTCCGAACCAAGCCCGCCCTGCACGGCGGCTGCAATCTCATCCAGATGCTTTCGCCCGGTGGCAACCACGGCCACTCGGCTAATGCCCGATGCCAGGCATTTCTTTACGTTCTCAAATTCATGGTCAACACTGGTGGTGATGGTGACTTCCACCGCGATTTCAACCGGCCCGCGCCGCACCACCAGATCGGCGGCATCATTCGAGCCTGGGGCCAACTGCTTCTCGACCTCGACATGGAAGCCAAGCTTCTGCGCCTCGGTCTTCAACCTGCTTTGGATGGACTTATGCCTCGCCCCTCCGCGCCCTAAATCTTTCGGCGTGACGGAAACTGTCGGCTTTGTGTCCAGCAACAATTCATTTTCCAAAAGTTCTTTCGGACGGCCACTATCGGGCAGTTTGGGCTTCGGTTCCGTTTTCTTTTCCGAAACCGTAATTTTCGGAACATCCGTGACGGGCGGCGTTGCCGCTTTCGGAACTTTGGCAACATGCGAAATTTCCGCAACGGGAGCCGTCGGACTTTTAGCGATGGGATGCGGCATAGCCGCTTCGGATTTCGTGGTTTCACTCCGCAAACTTGCCAGCAATGCGGCCTCCACCTCGGCGCGGGGTGTGGCATATTTTTCCCGCGAGGCGGCGATGATGGCTTGGGCGTCGGAAATTGGTTCCAATTCCGGCTTACGGAGCGCCAGATTGAAATCAAAGTCATTCCGCTCCACTCGGACAATCGCATGGAACTTCTCCAGTGTTTTCAGGCTCTTAGCATCAAAGGCCGTAAAGCCTTCGCCCAATTTCTTGGCGTCTTCATCACCGACACGGAAAACGATGCGGGTGCATGGTTGCGTCATCACCGCGCTGGCCACCTTGGGTTCGCTTTGCAACTGGTGCAATTCCTGATGGGCGAGCGTGAGGCCAAGCCGATACTTGCGCGCCCCCTTCAAAATCTCCGCCATGCTGGGCGATATGAAGTGGTCGAACTCGTCCACATACAACCAGAAGTCCCGGCGGGCGGATGTGGCCTGTGCCTGTCGGCTCATGGCAAGCTGCTGGAACTTCGACACCAGCAAGGTGCCAAGCAGGTAGGAATTCTCCGCACCGCACAAGCCTTCTGACAACTTCGCTAGAAAGATTTTGCCGCTGTCCATGATGTCCGCAAAATCCAGCTTGTTTTCACGCTGCGACACCATGTTGCGGAGTGGTTTCCGACTGAAAAAATCCTGTAACCGGGTCAGGATGGAACCGATGGATTTTCCGCCGCCCAACTGCGGGAAGACTTTCTGCCAGTAGTATATCAATTCGGGGTCGTTGACGGTTTGAAGGAATTCGCTGCGGAATGGTGGCTCAAGCAGGAACCGGCGCAAGTCCGCCAGCGTGCCTCCACGATTGCTTTCCAGAAAAACTAGGATCGCATTTTGCAACACGGTGTCCATCTGGTCGCCCCAGGACGTTGACAGTCGGCGAAAGACGGAAACCAAATCGGATGACAGGAGATTCTTTTCTTCCTCCGAGTGAGCCTGAAGGATGTTGAATCCGATGGGGAACTCAACATCGGACGGATTCACCAAGACTATGTCGTCAATCCGGTCGGCGGGAATCAGGGTCAAAATCTGCTCAATCAGGTCGCCGTGCGGATCGAGGACGGCCACGCCGTCGCCGTTTTCGATGTCCTGACGGATTAAATTCAAGAGCAGCGAAGATTTGCCGCAACCGGATGAGCCAATGATGTGGGTGTGGCGGACACGCTGGTCGGCGGTGAGGAAAACCGGCACGGTTTCGCCATTGTGTTCGTTGTCGCCGATGATGACGCCTGACTGCCGCACGATGTCTGGTATCGCTTTGGTTCGGCCGGTATCGCGCAACAATGCCGGTGAACGCACGGCACTCGACGGCAGATGCACGAAACCGACCAGCTCGTCGCTGTTCAGAATCATGCCACTGCGACGGGACTGCCGGGCAATCACGTCTGCAAGGTGTTCTTCAAAGGGGTAATCCTCATTGTGGAGCGGAATGAGGGCGTTGCCCTGGGGATTGCCGAACACCCGGAGGGATGATGCAAGGTCGCGGGCGATTTCATTTAACCGGGAACGTGAAGCCGTGCGTGCCATGATGCGAACCACGGCGGCATAGAGTGGCTTGGCGACTTTGTTTTCCGCTGCGCCTGCCAGTTCCGGCGAATTGACGAAAAATGGCTTGCCGTCCGCATGGGTGACGGAATTGACGATACTCTCTGCCCAGGGATTCTGCACCGGCTGAAACAGGACTTGAAACATGGCAAGCTCACCGGACAGTAACTCGGAAAGTGCGCCGACGATGCCGACGAACGGGTCGAGCTTGTTGGTCGCAAGCGGCAGCATGAATGCGTGTTCAAGGCCGAACTCGACGGCAAACGCCTCGTCGCCCTCGCTGGCTGCCCATGCCTTTTTGAGCGCGCCTTCCTGTTGCCGAAGTTGCACGTCAGGGAAGTGGGCTGTTATTTGTTTCCTAACCAGTGATGAATCAGCCTCACCTGTCACAAATTGTGTGAATACGCGTCCATGGATGCCAACCATTTCAAAGGCTACCGGCTCACGGCATAGGGTCAGGTTGCGAAAGAACTGCTCGTGGGAGTTCTGTGCAAAGTCGAGGTCGGCAGGCAGAGCTAGTTGCAATTCGACCAGTGAATGACGGATGAGTATGGTAGGTTCCGGCTCTTCCTCCGATTCGGGTTCAACCGGCGCTGGTGGTGGAGCGGTGCTTAACTTCTGGCTCAACCGCTGCACCAGCGAACTCAAGAAGGTGGGCACTCGGCCATCGTCAATCACCGGAGTGTTGGGGAGATAATGGCCGTGGAAGGGAATAAAGGGCGGTTCAACCGCTACGGGTTCGGGGAAAACCTGCCAGCCGCGTCCGCGCTGTTCCCATCGGTAGAACTGTTTGGTCAATTGTTCGTCGATGGAACTCATTTATTGACCATTATTATTTTTCGCCATCGTAACTTGACTCGATTTTGACTTTAGGCAGAGCAGATAATTTTTCTTTGAGTTCTTGAATTTTCTTGCTCCGTGAATATTCAAACATGGCGGTAATTTCTTTTATGTATTTCCCAAAGATTTTGAACTGCTTGAGCGGGTGATCGCTACATTCACAGAATTCAAACGTGCGTCCCTCCCAAAATATTTCTTTGTAAGCTTTCATGTTCAAAGTGGAAAAGGCGTTTGCAAAATGTGCGTAAGCCGAAATCAACTGGTTTTTTAATAGCGACTCGGCAGAAAATATTTCGGGGTAATTATCGAAATTGAACAACTCAGGACTGGTGTCTTCGGGGGTGACCATGTCTCTGCGGGCAACAAATGGAAGTTTTGCAATATCCGCAAAAAGGTAATGTTCTCCAAAGAAGATTTTATCCCGAGTGTTGTCGCCCGTCACGACTAGGATCGGATAATGGGAGCCAATAAGCTTATTCCCGGCGTATATCTTCAACAATGATTCTCTATTCATTATGTTTTAAAGGTTGTATGTTTTGGTTGTTTAGATGTTCACTTACTTTATACAGTTCGCTTAAAATTGGGCTGTGCTCCATGAAGCGAACCAATTTGATGCCTTTGGCTCCCGTCACTTCTTCCACTTTGGCTTTCACGACGCTGTTTATCGTATCGCAATACATGAGCCGAGTGTCGTGGCGATAGTAGGTTTCTTTGCGAAACCAGTTTTCGTAGATCGGGCCGAATACGGGAGATTTGATGAGTGTGGCATCGAGGTCTTTCAGGCCAAGGGCAACCGCGTTCCGTAGCAGGTAGATGAGGAATCCCATGCCTGCCAGAAGCAATAGTCCGCCAAGGATGAGTCCAGCGAATCGCAGCACCAGTGTTGTTGCCAAAAATGTCCCAATGATGACAACGAGCAGTTGCCAGAGACGGATGATGGTGGGGATTTGGGCGAAGCGGCAGGAAAAGAAAAACGCCGTGCCAAAGGGCGCGGCGCAGATGTCGAAGACCAGTCGTTCGCGGGTCATCCGCAGATATTCTCGCTTGGCGGACAACACGCCGCCTTCGGCAAAATCAACGTAAGCGATGTCGAGGCCGGGAACCTGCCGTTCCTTCAATTGCTTTTCGATGTCTGCGTAGAATTCTCTGGTGGATATGCTGAAGTCCGGCACCAGCGCATACCAGTGTTCGATGACATCCGCCTTCTTCGCTCCAAAGAATCCGAACATATTTTCCCTTACAGCGGTTACTATTTGAAGCAAGCATGGCGAGCCTGTGCCAAGATTCAATGATAAAATTTGCAAGTGTGAAATAATTTATGTGATGAACGAGTGTGGCCACCGAATGGCATCCGGGAAGTTTTCCGGAAAAGCCACATTTGAGCTAACTGCAATAGCCTAGCCGCATAATGCAGATAATTAGCTTGACTTTAAAATACATTCTGTTTTTTTAAAAAAATGAAAAAGGCTCAAAATCTGACTCCTCAAGCGGAGTCACCTTCAGACCCAAGGCCAAAGCGTTCAGGACACGGATACCATACGTTCATTCTCAAGAACGGCTATACAGATTTTATTGATATAATCTCAAATCACTTTAAGAACCGAAAAGAATATATATGGAGGGGCCAAGATGATCCAGATCATCAACTTATCTCTTCACTGGCCCGAATAATTCGGAAAAAGGACTACGGTGGTGAATGGTCTCAAAAGGCATCGGAAGCCACAGCGAAACATTTAAGCCAGTTTCTTGTTCGTTTAAGGGAGATACATCCTCTCGAAATCGAACATATGGTTCTTCATAACCGATTGTTAAGATTATTAACGGAGCGTCCAAGAGGGTTGGCATCCATACTATATGAAATTGATTCCGAACTTGAGCCATGCCATCTACCGATGGTTTTTGAACTGTTTGCACTCGGACAGCACAATGGGCTGGCAACACCTTTATTAGATTGGACACGAAGTCCGCTAATTGCATTATGGTTTGCTTTTCTAGGAAACAATAATCGGCCAGATGGTGTCGGATATAGGGCAGTATATGCCTTGAATTTGTCACTTGTCCGCCAGAGATGGCCAGACAAAGAGGCGATTCCAGAGGATGGCATACATGTGTTAGACGTCTTAACTAGGCAAAATAAAAGGATTGAGGCTCAAGAAGGTGTTTTCACCTTATCACCATCGCATCACTCAATCGAAGAGTGCGTGGTTAAACATATAGGCGACAAGTATCATGAAGAACCCGTATTATTGCGCTTTCTCATTCCTAATATAGATAAAAAGGACTGCCTTGCTTGGCTTGAAAAGGCCCACATACATTTTCGATCAATGTATCCAGATATTTCAGGTGCCGCTCAGGCGTGTAACTACGAATTAGATTAAACCTCGCGTATATGAAAAAACCCACCAAACCTTCACGCATCAAAAATAAGGTAGCTAGTGTGAATGGAAAAAATAGTAATGAAATAGAGCTTTTGCCGATATTGTGGGCGGATTCATCGGGGAATGAAGCGGATTCACAAAATGGTCATCCGGCAAAGAAGAAAGGCCACAATGATCAATGGTCTGCGTGGATTGATAAAATGCGCGAAGAGATTCGCGATTTTCAATCGTTAACGACAGATGGCCCAAACGCTTCGCCGTCACAGGACGAAAAAGGCGTGTATAGTAGAATCACTAAATTATCCGACGATAGATGGGTCGGGATGAAGGTGGTGCCCGAAACCATCGCTGCCAGAGGGCAGATTGGTTTGTCCTATGTAATGACATACCAAAATAAAAAGTTATTTCTAAAGCAACCTGCGCCGCCAACAAAAACAGATGTGTCTCACTATGGTGGAACCGAAGAATACTATGATGAGATGGGGAAAAGATTGCAGTCTGAATTCGCAAAAAACGCCATCCTGTCTTATATTCACACCCGATGCCTCAAAGATACTTTCACCATCCCAAGACCTATTGCATTTTGCAAGGTTAGAGGTCAAAACATTCCGGGAATCCTATACGAACATATTCACGGAGATGATATGGTGCAAAAGGAATACAGCGCATCCAAAACAAAAGAGTTTTTTCATTTTGCCATTGGTTTGGCTGAATGCGTCAGGATAATCCACAATCACGGCATTCTGCATTCTTTTATCGTTCCTCGAAATATAATCAAACACGATAGCCGAGACACGTTCAGCCTTGTTGGGTTTGGCTATTCATCCCTATGCGACTCGAAAGCGACCAGACCAAAGGTTGAGGAAGAGGAAGATAATGCGTTTCGTGCCCCGGAATGTCTCGACAGTGATAATCTTGGAGCCTTGTGGCTTCCAAGCGACATATATTCATTGGGAGCGATTTTCTATAAGATAATCACCGGCCATCCTCCTAAAAACCTACCGAAAGACGTCGTGAGGTTAAAGGCCCACATATATCAAAATGTTATGGCTGCAAAAGACGGCCTGTTTTTTAAGGATAATGAAAACGTAGTGAAAATATTGGACAAATGCCTTCGATACAATCCCGATGATCGGTTCTCGTGTGCAGAAGAATTAATTGAAGCGTTAAGAATTGCCGCCACCGCTGGCAAAAGAAAGCGCATAAAAACACCAAAAGCGGATCGTAATAAAGCCAAGGCCGAGAGCGATGCCGTAACAAAGGAAAATGTCGCCGGATTATTTCTACATATTGCAAAGAAAGCCAATATCTCTGTCGAAGAAAATGAACTGTTCAAAAGTCTGATTTGGACGAAAGCTACTAACTTATACGAAGATGCCCAAAGAATTGGACGTGGGCACTATGAAGTGTATGGAGACAGGGATGTTCTCATTGCCAGTCTTTGCCGCTTGCTATCCGGGGCTACCCGTAAACAGGTGTATAGAACCATGACATACCCTGGTTACTGGACAGACAACAACCTTGGCAGTAACGGAAGATTTTTGACGATGAATAAGCACATGGCTAGGCAGGGATTGCGAATTCAGCGGCTGTTTCTTGTGACCACAGAGTTTCATCAGTTGATTGAAACAGAGCAGGAGATATTGGAATCCCAACTGGCAGCTCAATTGAGTGTTGAAAAGACACCAATTGAGAATTACCGCCCTCTTGAAATAAAGGTTAAGGTATTGACCCCTCGCGAAGAAGATGAATTGTTAAGATTTGAAGCTGATTCAAGCCAAGTTGCGTATCTTGGGCCAGATACAAAGGAAAAAGAAATATCTGATAATGCAATTGCCAATTCCATTTGCCTTAATTTTATATCGCAAGGCAAGATGAGTTGGACAAATGGCAGAAAATCAATTGAGCGGACAATCCGAAAAATCCGCTACTGGACTCCAACAATTAATTTTCAAAAAGAAACGTTTAGACAAAGCATTAGTCTTTTCAACAAGTATTGGGGCAGCGGCAGTTTAACATTGGAATCGTATATTCACGCGCCTAAAAACTCCCCCCTGCTGTCTGAAATATTGGGGAGGTGAGTTACCATCCTTTGCATTAAGATCGTTTGCAATACACATCGTGCGGCATGGCATTAAATGCAGCATCTTGACAGGGTGCTTTCTTGTGTAGTAGGCTGATGCACATATAGTTCTACACAATTAAATGTCGCAGCCAACATGAATTAATTGCAGAGACAGTTGAATGGACGACGGTTGTGGGACAGCTTTTAATCGTTGTCTAGCGCAACATTTGCGTTTTTTACATCCATCAAAGCTCTTGCAGATCTTCCTCGCCATTTTTGCACCGCACTTTTAACTATCACGCCGCGATCATTTCATCTGGTTAGCATATATGCACCGGTTGACCCAAGTTTTTACGCGTGACCTAGGTGGCTAGACCGAAATCCACTTATGAGTCCATGCTGTCAGTCTCCATCCACATAAACACCACCTCTCCAGCATCTGGAGTAATAAGCAACACGAAGGCTGTAGGAATAATAGTCACCGGTTACCGACGCCGCCGAATCAGGTTCGTGCCAGCGAACGCTTTTGACCGGCTATTATCATTCGCTGTTCAATAATTCCAACAAAGAATTGTTGCCTCCTCCATTCCTGTTGGCTTATCCGCATATACTATCCGAAACTGATTCCAATAGATTGATTCCTGTTGGCTGCGACAAAAAACACAACGCCCATAGTTTAGCAGCAAACTATGGGCAAGAAGGAGAATCATTGTCTATATGAAAAACAGCGTGAAAGCTAATCCCGTAGGGTTGTTGGTTGATTATCAATCAACCCCTTTTATGCCATTTTTTGACCGAGGAGGCAGGCTTGAGTTGGCATCAAGGCAGATGACCAATCGGATAACAGGAACACAACGGTGGAAAGGCGGTAAATCTGTAATGCTTCGCAAGTTTCCAGCGACCCATGGTCGCCCTATGTCAGATGCTCGGACTGACGAAGAAGTCTTTTGGGAATTTACCACGCGCATCTCTAGTCCAGTGTATGGGGCGCAGTTGCTGGATTATGTTCTCGCACCTGAAAACCAAACATCCATACCAAAGTCCTGGATAGGTCGAAAAGACATCTATTTTCTTGGAACAGTGTATCAATGTTCGTTAAACAAACTGTATGTGCGCTGCCTCTACTGGAATTCATGTTGTTGGGCCCACCGCGCGGTTAATGTAAGCCTAATGATGAATAAAGGGTTGGACGGGATGGACGCATATATTTTATGTGAAAGATAAATTGATTCTCGTTCAAACAAGACACTTGTTTACATAAAGCCCAGCGGATGAAATTCATTCGCTGGGCTTCTTTATTTTATGACACTATAACCTGCATCGTCAACTGACCCGGTTCCACATTAAGAACCTCAACTCTGTGTCCGGGCTTGAATCCAGCTCTTTCCAGCCAGTGACCACTTAACCGAATCCTTGGCTTGATTTTGCGGCAAGCAAAGTCACCAACGGCCTCGATTTTCAGCGTGCGTGCTTTGGCACTCATACCGCCGCTCCTGCGATTGCCTCATGTTCGACGAACTTCCGGTCGAGGATAAAGTCCGCCGCCTTCTGCGCCTGTGCTGCCGAATACACGATGAGCGTTTTGTCAGACTTCAACTGCTTCAACCAGCCTTCAAGGTAAGCAGCGGAACTGTCAATCGTCCGCTCCACGATACCGGCCTGACCGCACAGAAACGCACTACCAAGCTCGGCAACCAGTTCTTCCTTACAGTAAGGATCGGAGCCGAAGCCATTGCGTTCCGTGATGCTCTGGCGCTTCAACCGCTTTTCATGACCGGTGGAATGCACGAGTTCGTGAAAGAGAGAGGCGTGATATGCCTCCTCGTTGTTAAACCGCTTCTTCTCCGGCATCCCCACGATGTCCTGATGTGGAGCATAGTAGGCTTGTGTCATGCCATGCTTGATGACGGGCGGCTGCGGCATCTTGGCCACAATCTCCGCTGCCTCGGTGACGGCAAAGACCCCCTCTTCTGCTTTCGGCACGTCCTTCAATTTCAACCCCTCGCATTGCGAAGCGTTGAAGACATGATACAGCCGCAGGAACGGAATCTTCTCCACCTCGCCTGACTCCTTGTCCGTCACCTCCATCGGTTTCCAGAACACGACGGGGCATGATTTTTCTCCCTTCTTCACTATTCCACCAAGCCGGTTGGCTTGTCGGAGGGTGAGCCAGTTCGGTGACTCAAACCCCATGCTCATGAGCAAGAAGGTATTGATGCCGCGATACGGCTTCTGTGAGATGATGTTGCGGGGCATTCCAGTCTGGATATGCCACGGTTTATGCCATGGCACGGTGCCTTGTTCCATGAGCGCAACGATGCGCTCGGTGATACGGTCATACGCTTTGGTATTCATATAGCTATCCTTTCTTAGTTCTTGTTTTTGAATGAACCCTGTGAACCCATCGTGAAGCGTATGACACTCCGCCATTTCGTTGCAGACGTTAGAACTTGCCGGATTGGCAAGTGTGAAAAAGAGCGACCCAACGGATCGCCCTTGTGAGATTACACTTCCTTCCGGTTAAGGATTGGAACTTCGGACTGTGGCGAGATACGAAACAACATGGGTGGTGGTTGGAAATGAACTAGCTTGTCGAAGCGGGTTTTGAAATTCCGCACTGGTCGATTCATGATGACCACCGCCGCACATTCGTTCACACGGATGACACGACAGAGCCGCTCGTTGAACCTGATGACATCCCCAGCGCGTAGCCGGAATGGATATTCTGCAACCTGCCAGATGATTCCAAACTCGTTCTGGTTTGGGTCATGGCCGTTGTGCTTTTTGCGGGGCGGCGGTTTCTTGGCATTCATGTCACACCCTCCAGAAGTGGCTCTGCTTCGCGTATTTTTTGCAGAATCAGGTCAATCTGTTCGCTGGTCAGTATCCATGAACGATGAGAGAATCTTGCCACCACCGCCCACTTGAAGCGTTGATAGAAGTTCAATGCCTGCTCATCGTCCTGACAATGATCGGCCAGAATTGCCAACGCCAGTTGCGCTGGGCCACTACCGCCATAGCCCCATTCAAATCCCGTTGGACTGTGATTCCACAAATCCTGTCGGGGATTCAAACGTCGTCCATCTACCGTGACAATAACGGCGTAGCCCTGACGTTTGCCTTCATAGCGTTTCATTTGATGCCCTCCACGATGTCCGCCAATTCATCGTCGGTGAGGTGTTCGGGTTCCATGTCCGGCAGCGGGAACTGATGCACCCGGACGAAACAGAACTTGGACAGACGGCAAGCAATGTCATCACGCCCCGCCTTGCCAGCCTCATTCTCATCCAACATGACAATGACCTGACTCCGGCTATTGGTATGCTGCCGGATCAATTCTTCCTGCACGGAAGACATGGTGCTGCCCATGAGGGCAACAGCCTTGCGGTAGCCGTGCTGATAGATTTTCATGCAATCAAAGAAGCCTTCGACGATGAGCAAGGGCTTTTCGTCTGGTTCTTTGATGGCCCGGTCGAGGTTGAACACCTCCTGCGACTTCCTGAATCCCGGTGGCAACTTGTATTTCGGTGTGCCTTCGGGCGGTTCTTCAACAGGGAAGCGCCCCGCATACGCCACGACCTCGCCCTTGGCATTGTGGATGGGGATGGCAATACGCCCCTCCATCATGCCTTTGGAGCAAAAGCCGATACCGAAATCCACGATCGTTTCAAGGGTTAGGCCACGCTCCTGCGCGAGATACGGATGCTCACGTTCCAATTTGTCCAAACGGAATTTGAGCGGCGCATTTGGCACACTCTTTTCCGGCGGCGCAACTGGTGCTGTCGTGGCAGTCCGTGTGGCCGGTTTCGCTGCCGGCTTGGAAGTTGATGCGGTTTCCTCGGCTTCGTCAGTCTCGCTCTTGTCAGCAGCCATTTCAGCCGGATTGAGATTGAACCATTCGATGGCTTTGAGTGCTGCTGCATGGATGCTCACTTTTTCCATGTGAGCGATGAAATCCAAGACGTTTCCGCCATGCTTACATTCCGAGAAGCAATTCCAGATATTTTTGCTGATGCTCACTCGGAACTGTGTCGGATTACTGCCGCCATGGATGGGACATGGGCCATTCAAGCTGTCGGTTCCGCGTTTGAACTTGTCGATGAGGCCGTAGTGCGTAAGGACTTGCTCCATGGTGATGGCCGCTTTGACGGCCTTGAAGTCAACGAACGATGATTTTGGCATATTAATACTCCTGTGGTTATTGGTTTGTGATGAACATGCGGCTCGTGAATCGAGCTGTATCCACAGGTCATGCTACGGATTGGTAGGAGAATCGGGAGACACTGGAACTTGCCGGATTGGCAAGTCGAGGAGCGGGGACAATTCACCAGTTTTGCCGTTGCGCCAGACCGGCGAGAACAAATCTTTTTTTAGTGCCGACGTGTCAGCAAAGAGAAAGAGGCCGTGACCACGTTTTAATTGGGAGCACGCGAGAAGCAACGATTGCACGCGAGCGGCAACCGTCGTGACAGTGATAACGCGAAAACGCTTGATGCCAAGGTGCCGCTGATGAACTTTGTTTTCCCATGTTGCTTCGTAGGTGAGCAGCTTGCGGCGAAATGACGTTTGTGCCAGTTGGTTGCGGACAACTGGCATGGTGCCACGGTCGGCTTCAAGGAAGAAATATGCCCGCTCTACCTGACCAGTTTGATTTTTGTATTCAATGGCAAACACCCGATCAGGGATGACGCCGACATTCATGCCGCCCTGAATTTTTACCCGCCACTGGAACGGCTGCTTATCCACCGGCAAATCAAGTTCATCTTCGTATAACAGCCGGATACCATGCTTCCGGCAGGCGAGTTCAATGGACACCATTGTCTCGGATACCAGAAGTGCGTGTTCAAGAAACACCTGGCCAACGGTTCGGTTCTTTTCGCTCCAAAGCTGGCTATCGCCAAGTTTCTGCTTCAATAACATCACACTTTTGGCACTCACGCCATACACGATGGGCCGTGTGCCGGGCGTATGGTAGTATTGAAGTTGGGCGCGGGGCCGTTCCAAAAATCCATGGTGATAGAGGAGCTTCAATCGCCGCAGCATTTGCAACGAACTGTCGCCAATAAGCGCGATGATCTGGCGGGAACTCAAAAACCGGTGTCGGTGAACAAGCCGGATGATGGTGCGGTCGCGTTCCGTGAGTTGCATGGGGGCAACGGCGGCGCGCTCAAAGCGGGGAAGTCTTTTTTCCATTCCGCCACAATGGCGGGGATGATGAAAATGCGGGAGACGTTAGAATTTGCCAGCGGGGCAAGTTTTATAGTTTTGCCATTAAAATATTACTCGCTTTACCCCTCAATGTTACCAGAACAAAAAACACTTTCCATCAGTAGTCCGAAGCGTAATAAGCGAAATTCTCAATCTGGCAGACAGTCTTTTTGTTTTCTCAACGAGTCTGCAGAAAAATCACAAATCGGGGCAAGAAACTTTTGCAGCCACGATAGTTTTTGTGATTTTTCTGATTCAGGGTAACCCATTGCTGTTGCAAGCTCATTGTGACATATAGCATCTAACACGCGCAAAACCGGTGGCTCCTTGGTTTCAATTTCTAAACGCCGGTCGGTAAATTCTGCGAGTTGATTAACTGAAATGTTATCTCCGGCTAAAATCATCTGTCGCTCAAGTGTGATGAATTCAACAGCTAAATCGGCATGCAGTCGGGCAATCTCGTCTGTGCCGATAACCAGATCAATTATGGAGCAAATCCCAGCTAAAGAGCCATATAAGAGAATCCATTTTTCGCCTGCTGTGGCCAGCAGTGTGGTAACGGTGCCAAGACCTCCTATGATCGTAAATACCTTGAAGAATTTCCCGAGACGATTATAGAAATGCCGTAGCTTTGTGTGGTAACGAACTGATCGGCGAACATCAAAAAGCAACTTGATTTGCTCTTTATTGTTTTCCTTGAAGCCACTCATGCCTTCGGTTTTTTTGGCGGTGGCGGTGGTGCATCTGGAGATGCCAGCGTATTCATCACTTCATTAGAATTTGCCAAAGCCTCATTTGAAAAATTAACCAAACTTCCATTTAGTGCTGTTTGCGAGCATTGTTGGTGTCTAGTCCCTTTTGCTTTGGCGGTAAGGGCTTCTTGTTCGGCCTTTTTTGGGGCGTCATCACTCATTAGGAAAATCTAGCAGCGAGTGATTTTCTGTAAACCCTTTTTGTTCCATCCCGAACAAAGTCTTTCACCTAATTTGCCATCCACCCGCGCAACTTCGCCTCAATCACAGCCCTCGGCACAGCAAACCGCTCACGTGAGCGGGCAATGATATTGTCTCTCCGTCCCGTGTAGTTTTCCAATGGCGGTAGCATCCTCGCCCGGAACGATTCCTGATTCGCGCCTTCGACCAGCAATTTCACCACCGCCTCATACCGCTCAAGATCAGCCAGAGAAGTGGCTGGAATGGTTTTCCCAAACTCTTTCGTCATTATTTCCGCGTCAGAATAACCAATACGAAAGGCAACCAGTGTTCCCACGTTGCCGAATACTGCCTGCCGGATGGACTCTGGCAACTGGTCTATGTATTGATGCGATAGTGTAAGACATAACCGATATTTGCGGGCTTCAGCCAAGATGGATGAAAAGGCATCGGTTGAAAAATTCTGGAACTCGTCAATGAACAAATAAAAATCTCGGCGTTCTGATTCTGGCTTGGTGGAACGCGCCATCGCTCCAAGCTGAAATTGCGTCACCAACAATGAACCAAGCAGATTTGCCTTATCATGCCCAAGCCGTCCTTTGGACAGATTGGCGATGAACAAGCCGCCATTGTCCATCGCATAGGGAATATCCACCTTGTTTCTGACTTGTCCCAAAATATTACGAATGACTGGATTCAACAGAAATTGGCCAATCTTGTTCTGAATCGGCGCGATGGCTTCTTGTTTGAACCGTTCGTCATATCCAGCGTATTCCTCAGCCCAAAAGGCCCGGATGAACGGGTCTTTGATTTGCTGCACCACACGGCTACGATATGCGTCATCCGTGAGTAAGCGATTGATGCCCAGAAGCGTTTCGTCCCGGCAATCAAGCAAAGCCGACACGGCGTTGTAGAGGATATATTCAAGCCTTGGCCCCCACGAATCCCGCCAGATGGACTTGAACGCACCCACGATGCCGGATGCAACCAGATGACGGTCATCAGGAGCGACATTGGCGATTAAATTCAAGCCGATGGGAAACTCAATGTCACCTGGATTGAAATATACGATCTGATCCGTTCGCTGACGTGGGATGTGATTCAACAATTCCTCGGCCAAGTCCCCATGCGGGTCAATCACACCAACGCCGTGTCCCAAGGCGATATGCTGCAAAATCAAATTCCGCAGCAATGTGGTCTTTCCAGAGCCAGTTTTGCCGATGATGTAGATGTGCTGGCGCTCATCCACAGCAGCAATGCCAAAGGTCTGGGGTTCACCCCAGCCATGTCGTTCGCCGATTGTGATGGATTGGTCATTCATGGTGCCAAAACCAGCCTCCACGCCTGCCACCGGCAAAATCCGGCTGGCATTGAATTTCCACGGTGGGTTGACATCGGCAGAAGTGCTTTGGGGCACGCTGATGAGGTAATGGGGGCTGGTTGCGGAATCCGAACGGAAAACTAGCATATCATCAGGGCTAAAAAACGGACGCGCCATTTGGCGCGGCATTTCCATTTAAGCGCCTAGTCAGGCGATTCTTTCTCCCTGAGTGTAGTGTCTTGACCGGTTATGTCCGTCGTCTTCCGCCTTCAGGGCGAACCGGTCGCGGTAGCGTATTCCGGTCGTAATGGGCGATAGCCCTTATCCTAAAACCAGTCCCCAACGTGTCGGCGGATGACGGCCGACTTTTCTCTTTTTGTTAAAGGACAGCGGCTAGATGTCCTTGAACCGGCTAGCCCAACGGGAGAAAGAGAAAAGTCGGGCGATAGCCGACGACACGTTGGGAGGTCGTGGTGCGGCGGTTAAGCCGTGGAATTAAATCGTTGGGCAGATTGCCCCTACATACCATGTATGTCGCCCGTTAAAGCGGGGTGGATTTGGTGGAACTGGGCAATTAAAATGGAAAATACTAGACAGAATTGGATTTTTTAACAGAAAATGCCAATGATATGAATGCTTCAGATTGTTTTAACCGCGCATGCGGCGTAGACAAATTGGGATCGCGTGTGTTTTATGCCGTTTTAATATTATCGCTTGTATTGCTAATTTTTCCACAGCCCTTAGTAGAGGAAAACCTCCACCCCTGCTTAATCGTGTTGGCGGGTTTAGCTATCCTATGCACATTTTTGGTTTCCTATAATCAAACGGAGGGAAATCGCGCACTTAGAGAATCTCAAATATCAGACGGAATCGGAGCGGCAATTGGAATTCCAGCCAACCCTGGCTATTACAATAATACTGTGCCTCCATCAATATTCAGGCTTGCTGTGACGACATTAGAAAACACATTGTTTACACGAGCTGTTTTAGCAAGCATGGCCAGAAAAGAACGGATTAAGAATTGTTTCTTTTTTGTGGTTTTGCTGGCTCTACTATCGTTTCGGTGGACATCCACCAGCTGGCTTTTAGCCCTTGCTCAGACACTGTTTTCTGGTGATTTAGTTTTGAAATGGATAAGGCTGGAACGGTTTAGGATGAGGACAAGTCAAGTGCATGAAAAACTCAAACAGTTTTTTCTTCAACAAGGAAACATTAATAGGCCAAACGATCTTGCAATACTTCTCGCCGCATTCACTGATTATGAATGCTCCAAAGACGAAGCTTCAACTCCGTTAGAAAAGAAGATTTTCGACAAATTAAATCCCGCTTTATCGGCAGAGTGGCAGCAATTAAAGGTTCAATTACAAATCGGCTAATGTCATTATGAAATAATGGTTTTGACCAATGGGGAGGGACGAGGTTTTTATGATTTCAAAAAACGAAATAGATACAAAGGCGGCTGAATTTGAAATACTCCCGGCAAATGTCCAACGCGATTATGTTTTTGGGTGGATACTTTTTGGTCTTTTTACAAACAGCGATTTGAAAGATCGCATTTTCCTTAAAGGCGGTAACGCTTTGCGCAAAGGGTATTTTGAGAATACACGATTTTCTCCAGATTTAGATTTTGGAACCCCAGGAGAAGTTGCGCAGGACGAACTCTTGTTTGAATTAAAAAAAGTCTGTTCGTATATCGATACCTGTGCGGGAATTAAGTTTCTAAATGATGAACACAAAATTAGGGAGTGGTATCCTGCGTCGGAAAGCGTGGTGAATGACTTGAAAGTTTATGATGTTCGCCTGTATTTTCAGGATTTTTATGGAAATGCAGAGCACATTAAAATCCGTATCTCAATAGATTTTACCCGGTATGACAAGGTTCTGCTGCCTTTGCAATCTCAAGAACTCATACATCCCTACAGTGATTCATCGACTCTAAATTGCACAATCCGGTGCATGAAGCTAGAAGAGATCATTGCAACCAAACTCAAGTGCCTATTGCAGCGCCAACACGCTCCCGACCTTTTTGATTATGTGTATTCAATTAGGCTTTTAGGCGGCAAACTTAACAGGCGGGAATTGGTGACCACATTTATTAGAAAGACAATCTTCGATAGAAATCCCCAAGTTGTTAAAGAGATTCTACTTAAAAGTCCATTTGGTTTTTTTCGCGACTATTGGCAGAAGACTATTGTTTGCGCTAAACAGACCGCTATCGCAGCGGAAGAGGCTATTTCGTTTTTCATGAAGGATCTGAACGATCTTTTCAAAGATTTTCCAGCCGGTAATTACAACGCATTCCAATTCTTTGGTCCAGAATTAAGAGTTCCGATAATGGAGGCGGGCAGATTAAATACGTGTCTGCGGATAACATATAACGGCACACAAAGGCTCGTTGAGCCTTATTCATTAAAATATATGCAGCGAAAGGACGGCCTCGAAAGGGAATACCTATACGTTTACGACAGGGATGGAGGCCATTCTGGTCCAGGAGTAAAGACCTTGGTTGCGGAGAAAATAACCAAAATTGAAAACACGCAGGAAATATTTGAACCGCAATTTCCAGTTGAACTTTCAAAAGCCGGTGAAACGCCTGAGGACCATTACTTTTTTGATCTAAATCGGCCAGTAAAATCATCGTCAAGACAAACCATCGCCCACAGTCCAAAATACATCTACCGATGCCCGCATTGCGGTAAGGAGTTTAAGCGTGACAAAATGTCTTCCGAACTTAATCCACATAAAAATAAAAACGGTCGCCAATGTTCTGGAAGGTATGGGTATTATGTGACGACAAAATGGTAGCGGTAGATAAGTGGATAAAGATGAACGTCAACAGCCATCTCAACCGACTCGCAGCGAATGGTATCATTCGAGAACTTGAAAGGGTGAATATTGAAAGGTCGCTGGTTTTGCTACGAGGCCGGCTCGATTCTTACTTCGGCCAAACTGCGTCAAATGCCTCCGGTATTAAATCGCACTTCCCATTCGGTTCATACACCCGTGGAACGATGCTGCCCCGGAGCATGGATTCTCAATCCGATGTTGATTATATGGTGGTTTTCGATGATGCGAACCTCCGTCCACAAAGCTGTTTGGACCGGCTCAAGCGTTTTGTTGTAAAAAACTACCAGTCCTCGGAAATTTACCAGTCTCATCCGACGATAATCCTATCATTAAATCATATTAGATTTGAATTGGTTCCAGCAATTGAAACGTTCTTTTCTGGAATTCAGATTCCAACGAAGAAATCCGCTTTTTCAAATTGGATGTCAACGTCGCCAAATGAGTTCAACAAGGCTCTTATAGAAAAAAACAAAGACAACAGCAATCTCATCAAGCCATTAATCCGCCTGTTAAAGTATTGGAATGCCAGCAACAAATATCCTTTTGAATCTTTTGATCTAGAAAATGTGGTTGTCAGTCATTGGACTTTATCCACAGTTTTCTCTAACCCCACTCTGTGGAAGAGATTCCGTGATTTTATGGGCGAACTAAGCGGAAGCAATAATCTTCAGAAACGAGCGGTTGAAAGGGCTAATAAGATAATCACCGAAGTCCATGGACTTGAGTCACAAGGACAGATTGATATTGCTACAAGGAAAATACAAACACTCCTGCCAGTAATTTCTTAATATTGGTCTTTCATCATATTTGGATTATGGGGGAGGCTGTCTTGATTAACTGCCCAACATGATTAGATGTGATTTAACCTGATACTTGCCAATGGTAAGGGGCAATGGCGAGGATTCCTTTTTCTTTCTAGCCGCTACCAACGAGATTCATGAGGTTTGTTGGCGAGACCAGGATAAAAAGTGTGGTTCAAAGATTTATCAATATGAATGACTGCGGTGCTATGCCAATATTCGCTTTTTTCTCCACCATAGTTCTTCCTATACTTGCGCAAAACGACCAAGACTAGAAGATCTAGCTTCTTCGTCGAAAGCAAAGTCTTCAAGAATCCACGCGAACACCTCATGCGTCTCCCGCTTTTTGATTCTCCTTCATAATCACGCTCGCTTGAGCCCCACGCTTCAGCACGGCTAACTACGCGACCATTTGAATCAATCCATGCCCGATTGAACGAGTCTGTCGGATTAAGCTGGCCGAACTTGATAATTTCCTTCGTAAAGAATGGCCGGCAAATGGTCAAGATATTCCCCAAGGGATCATATTCATCCAGTCCGGCTTCATTTGAAGGTGAGACAACAAATGGGACGGTTTTCGGTTCTTTGCCAGTGGGAGAACTGACAAAACCATCGTAATCGTCAGCGAGAGGTAAAAAAGCTCCAAATCCGTCCTCGGCTGTAAGCTTGGTTGCTACACTTTGAGCTTCTGCTGGAACAACAAAAGCTGAAGAAATCATAACACTGACATGATCTGGTGATTGCCAATGTCCATCGACTACAATGTCCTCAAAATCTGAGCCGCCGAGTCGTATTAACTTTAAAAGCTTGTCTTTGTTGCTTGTGAGGCTGTTTTCTGGATCGGGTTCTAACAGATTTACTTGTGTGTCTAACGGTGCACGGTCAACACCATCTGCAAGCCATAAACCATCCTGTCTTGAAAGAAGTTGCCGAGCATACCATTCAGGCCATGGACTTTCTTTATCGTAACGCTGTATTGCGATGGGGCATTTTGCCAAAAGCTGACCGGTTGCCACTTGCAACCCGTGCCAGCCAAGTTGATTGCCGTAAGGTTGCCGCTTTGAGTTTATGCCCAAGCGGCCTTCTCGTTCATCACTATCTCTCCCTGCGGCGTCATACATACTCTTCACATTTGGGTCATAGCGACGAACCCAAGTAGTAATGAGGTCATTTACATTCCAGTGTGCCACGTTGAATAAACGGCTCACGCTGCCTACTTCAATTTTATCAAAATCATACTCAAGCGAAAAACTATTTGTAAGTTTTGGAGCAGAATTAGGACGCCCTTGATAAAACGTATCAACTCGGCATTTATTCACTTTGATTGTTTTGAACGGTGATATGTTTACTTTACACAAAGCACGAATAATTTTCGGTGGCAGTTTGATTCCGCCACCTTTATGACAATTCAAAAGTGTCTGTTTGGCAAAATGCCTAAGAAGCAGATGTGGTTCTTTTAAATTATGAGCAATCGCCTGAAGGGTAATGGCGTATTTTCCAACATAACGCGGATAATCAAGAGATAGCCGTGCCAAAGAAATCAACAACCATAATCGCGCGTGGAAGAAATAAAATGGCATTTCCTCTGCTTGAAACTGAGTGGCTGTCGTGCTATTGAATTTATCAACCAAGGCGTCAATTATCTTCCACTTATCAAATCGTGCGAAAGACCTTACGCTGTGCGCGGCCCTCCACCGGTCAATCACAGATGGCGAACCAAGCATTAGCCACGTTATCCCAGCAGCAATCTGGTTTTCGTCTTGCGGGGGATAAAGTTCTGCTTTCCACCCGCCGTCCAGCACTGTTGTTGAAAGCTTCGCTGCTCCGCCTCTAAGCAATCTAACAAGAGCGGCCTGTCCCTCATCGGCCTTTGTCTGTGGCAAAATAATTGAGGCCAGCAACAGCCAAATGGACGGCGGCAGCTCCCATTTTGCTACCGCAAAAGTTTTGATCAATTCCAAAATAAGTTCGTGCTCCTTAAAACCACAAAGTTCCGCTACATCCTTGAAGGATGAGCCATAAAAATGTCCTTGGACAACAAAGTCGTCCGCGTGAAGTTGAATGATGGTTCGGCCAAGATTGTTAAACACCGAATTCAACGACACACTCGAATGCTGCCAGGCCAGTTTGCATTGCTGTAGTTCGCTTAACTTGGCGAATAATTCCACGTTATTCAGCTTGGCAACGACTTCGATGTATTTTGTCCGCATGGAAAAATCCACCTTCTCACGTGCCTTCGCCAAAAGCTGCTTTTTCGCATCGAACGAATTGAAGGTGACATTAACCGAATCAAGAGCTTTGGACAGCGATGCTTCGTCGCATGGATTTACTTTAGCCAGTAGCTTTTTCAGCAACTCGTTACTTTGCTTATTTTCAGACTCAATTCTTTTGGCGGTCTTCAGGTCAGGTTTGTGATGAAAGTTAGTGCGTGCGTTTTCTTCGGTTCTGATCTTGTCAAAATGAGGAGCAGTCATCAAAAGCCGTTGGGTTATCTCCGAATCCAGCCCCAAAACCCGGGAAGCCACATCACCCAAAACCTCGATCGTATTCGGCATTGTGCAGATCGGATTGTTGGCTTCATATTGCTGGATTAATTCGGCAATCAGCTCTTTAACATTTGGGTAATTCTTTTTCTCAATCAAGTTAGCCAAGTGTGCCGTTCCGCAAACCCAAAATTCGGCAGGATCAGATAGCCGTAGCAGTCCCAGAGCAATAGCCGGATCCATTTTTTCCTGATCAAGCAATGAATATAAGTAGGGCAGCAACGAATACTTTAGCGACACTTTGCTTCTGTCATGCCAACGGCAGAGCTTTGCGAGCCCTCGGGCTCCGGAAGAGCGAGCCAATCCCCGCCCAAAATCAAGCCATGGAAATTTTTCATCATCTCCGGGCAGATTTAATTCGCACAGATTCGTTAGCGTATGAAAATCTGCTGGCTCCAGTTCCTTGCCTTTCAGGTTGCTGGCAAAGGCGAGCAACTCATTGGTAAACTCATAATCACCTGAACCAATTGCATCCATTTGATCAAGTCCACTTTGAAAATAGGATTTTGCATCCTCTACACTAGCCGGAAGTATCGCCTTAGCAAGGCTTGCGAACATTGTTGCACGGTAGGATACATCGTCAGCTTTTTCAATTCGCGCTTTTGCGGCAATGGCTGTCTCACCCGCAATTTCGCGTAGGCCTGAATGCCGTGCCAAAATTGAAACAATTCTTACCAGAGTCCCATCGCTCAAGCTTTTTTCAGGTAACAGGCTTTGCAAAAGTGTAGATACCGGTTCCTTTTCTAAAACACAACCTGCCCACAGACAAAACTCTAAAACTTGGCCACCCAATTTATTGAAAAGGTAGTCGATTTCGTATGGGCGGGTATAAAGTTCCCTTTTTTTCCTGAGCTTCATCCATGTCTCAACAAATTCAACTAACGCCCGTTTTCGTTTTTGTGGATCGCTTGAAAGTGTTTCTGAGAAAGAAACGGCCATTTCAAAAAGAGGCTCAAGACGCTCATTTACAAACCTTTCGGCTTCTGACTTTTTGTCATAACCAAATGTTTGTCTTTCCTTGGGTAATTTTTCTTCAGATTTATGTATTTTCTCGATTTCGTCTTTAATGGTTTTTTGAAATTCAGAAAGAGACAGACCGGTCTTCACTCGGCTTCCGACTTCAGATAATTCATGTGGCAACAGATGCTGAAAAGTGAGTTGCTCATCCCTCGCAGCGACACCTAAAACTGCAGCTGCAAAAAAGGGGAAAGCGTCATGAGTTCCAAACCGGTCGAAAAACATCCAAAAACCAGCTCTGGTAGCCGGAATGACTTTAGCGATTGCTGCCGCATCCTTTTTTTGTCCGCAATACAAAGCAACAGCTGTTGACTTCAGTAAACCATCCTGTAATCGATAGTCCGAATGCTGACCATAATCAGTCTGAGTTTTCACTGTTTGCTTCTTTGTGCATGCCGCAGCCAACTTTTTTACAAGAATGCCTCGCCATTTTTCATCAAAATCAAAAAATGCAATTGCTCCAGTCAACCCCCCAACCTGAAAACTAAGTGAATCCAAAAAGCGGAGAAGGTTTTCTTCGGGAAATGAACCTAAAACCTTGGCCGCTGAAACTAATTTGGCTAAATGTTCAGTGACCTCAAAACCGAACCAATCATGCCACCGACCAAGCGACCATCCCGCATCCTTTGGACGATTTAGGGCGATGAGACAAAAGGGAATTGAAGCAACATCAAGTCGTTCTGGGTGGTGTTCCCTCCGATTCTTTTCAGCCTGCTGAATATAGTGGTCGATCCATTCGTTCGCGCGAAAAGCATGCCTCAATGCTTCCTCCGAATCCTGAGAAAGTGCCAGGGCAATTGCTAGACGTGCATGTTTCCTGCCGGCCCAATCACCACGATATTCTGTTAGCCGCCGCCTCGCTTCGGAATCTTTAGACAACACAATGAAATCGGGATTGTCAGCCAAGTAGTCAGCACCACGTTGATGAACTGCCGCCAGCGTCGATAATTCCACTAGAAGACGAACAAGAAAATTGTAATTCTCTTTCCGTGCTGCATGAAGCACGGCGGCCTTGATTCGGGTGTATCGAATCTTTTGCTTTCCGATGGGACTTGTTATGGATTTCGGTAATGTTTCGTCGAACGCCAGCTTAAAAAGACTTTTACCGTCATCCAACTCAACTAGTAGCCCTGGTAAAGCGTTGGCAGCGTAAACGGAATTAGCCTGATTATTTGAAAGATTGTTCTTAAGCAATTGCAGCGCACTGTTCTTTGCAACGTAGGTTTGCTTGACAAAAGTTTCTGTGGGTTCGTCGCGAAATATCAGACCGTGCTTTGTGCGCTCTAGCAGCGGGGCCAAATCAGATGCAAAACTTTCAACAGCACCAATTTCTATACCCAGTGAACTGGCATACTCATCTAGCGGCACAGGAGGCGGTAGCTTTGCCAAGCCGGCCATAAAAGCATCTATTTCCTTTTGCTTGTAGCCCTGCTGCGACATCACATGCAGAGCCTTATTTATTCGCTCTCTTACTAAATCATCGACGACGACAGGTTTATTAATTTCTGATGTCTCTAACAATCCACGTTCCCGGACGAGATGTTCAAGGACGCGTGGATTTCCATTGGATCTGGCTAGCGCCACCAGCACTTGATCGTTAGTTAATGGGGCAATGCGAGAACGAAGAAACTTTTCAGTTTCATTCTTGCTGAAATGTTTCAATTCTATTTCTTCGCAATCGACGTTGCCTTTTGCATAGTGGCGCCGATGGGTGCGGCAGCTAACGATGAGTTGAACGCCTGCAATGGAACCAGAAATATGAAAACTTTCCAGAAGAAGTCTGGGAAATGGGTCACATTTCTTAATCTCGGCCTCCATTCCCGCGTTATCAGCGGCGTCAATGAAAAGCAAAAGCTGCTTCCTGGGAGACGTCTTTTTAAGGGTAGCAACACATTGCGTCAGTCTGTGTCGGAACGCATTTATCAAGGCTTCTGTGTTTTCATTATCAGGAAGCAAAGGGTCACATAAGCTCAAGCAGGCAAGATGATTGATGATGTGGAGCAATCCGCGACCAGGTCGATGTCTGCCATCTTCAGGCGAACGATAAACGCCGCCACCAAAACAATCGAAGATCAGACATTCATGTTTCACACCGAGTAAGTTGACAAGACTTTGCAGAAAAACTGTTTTTCCGGTTCCCCCTTCAGCATGAATGACAAGTGGTTTTTTCAGAGTGGGAATAATCTGTGCCACGTCTGCTAATTGTTCGCGCGGAACAATTTTTCCGACGTCGGGAAATCTTACCGGAAAGGGAAGCAATTCATCGGTGTCATGTAAATGCAAGGCTGCAAGAACATCGGTGCGTCTGATGACATTATGGCCTTTGCCCTGTGAACCTGCCTTGTTCCTGACCATGTCACGCAAGTCGCCGAGCCTGGCTCGAGCCATAGAATCGCTTGCAGCAGACCAATCCACCACTGTTCGCGATAGGACAGCTTTGCTTTCTTTTAAGCTACCGGTTGAACCTGTCAGGCTGAATTTCTTAGCAAATTGACAGAGTTGTTTGCCACTAAGGCCACAGGCTTTCTGAAACTGTTTCGCTTGTTTTGCCACCTCTCCCTGTAACTTCTGGCCCGATGCGAGCCCTTGAACCGCTTTGACGAATTCCGGATATACTGGACGATTAGTCACTATCTCAAACGCAAGTTTTGCTGTGACCTTATCCTCCCCGTAGTTTTTACGATAATTTCGATATGCTTTAGCAAATTTTCTGATGGTTTTAACAGCGTCGACAACGCGAAAAGCTACCCTAGCTTTACTCACTGAATACTTTGCCTGTGTGATAATAACTGCGCGTGCAGCTTCAAATGTCGCACTTTTACCATGGTAAAGAGTTAGGTCGGCAATCTCCACCGTTTCATTGGAAGCTTTCGACTGATCGAAAGGAGATAATCCCTCCATAGCGATCCCTACAAGCCCGTCAAGCTGTAATACTAGGCGCAACGACAACCGCGCAGCCCAAGCTTCGTGGAACTCGTGACCGTCGCGAGATGGCCTCGTTTTTTCAGCAATTAAATGGCTGGTGCCCATGTGCCTCATTATAGTGGCAAATGGAGTTTAAGAAAAGTATATCGAAAGAGTCATGAGCTAAGATTAATAATGTCACTTTTGTTTTGTCATGACCCAACCAAAGACTTGCCTATCCGGCAAGTTCTAGGGTCGTGGCAGGTTTGCGCGCAAGGCATATCCTGTGCATATATGAAAAAAATAACCGCACCAAAACCAAATACGCCCGCTGTTCCATCGCATCGTTCGTTTCGTCGGTTCGTAAGGAAAATGTTTGCCAGTTTTCTCAAACATCAAAGCTGCAATCATCAGGTGGAAATTCAAAAAGTCATCACCATGCTTCAAGACATTGGAGATTCAATTGAAATCATCGCCCGCGAAATAGCCCGGCAGCTAAAAGCGGATGAGTAAGCAAACATTTAGAAGTCGCTTCGCCGATCCGCTGGCATCCCAAACTCCTTTTTGAAGTGAGCGTATATGAGTGCGGCTACACGCTGGGCTTTTTGGAGATTTGTTCTAACATCGTCCCTTTGTCCCCGCATTAAGGGACGCATAAACAATGAAGGCACGTTCTGTCCTCGTGACGCCTTGATAATTTCAGGTTCGATTGGTGAAATTATCGGCGCTTCAAGAAATGATGGATTTTCCAGTATAAAGAATGGTTTTCTGGCTTCAATGTTGAGCTTTTTGTCCTTCAGGGTTAAGTTCGATCCAATAGTCGCTAATATGTCTTTTTTGGTCGTGGCATCACCTTTGGCGAATCGCTCCTGCACCGTGCAAGCGAACTCGAACACATTTTCGGATAGCCTTACAACCTGCTCTGCTTGTTTCCCGGCGTCACTTAATAATCCCTCCAGCGCTGCCTTTTCTTTCATCAGTTTGCCGCGTCGCTGCGCATATTCAGTATCGGATAGCAGACTGCCATCTTGATTGTTTGTGGATGTTTTCAGACTCACAAGACTCTCAATCTGTGACAGACATTCCTGATACGCTTTTTGCTGGGACTGGATAATATCTTTGAGCATTCCCGTCTCGTTTTCATGTAGCTCATGTAGGTATTTGATGGCCCAAATCTTAAATTGTTCCGATATGCTGATACGTGCAATGTAGTCGCTGATCTGGTTTTCGAGTTCCTGACCGCTCACGCACTTTTGTCGGCACACCGGTCGGCCGCTTTTTGAACAATGGTAATAGGTGTAGTGACGGAATTTGGGATTCACCAAGTATTTCATTGAGGTGTGACAACGCGGACAATCATCGCGGTTACGATACGCAAATTTAAGTTTGCAGCCCCCGCAGACGACTTGAAATTTTTCTTGGGCAGTTACCGCCCGACCGCAATCCCCGCAACGCATCAAGCCCGTGAAGGCGAATTCATGGCGCGCATGTGGCCGTGGATTTCCATCACGACCCAAAAGCATTTGCACCCGGTCAAATTCAGCCTTCGTCACCATGGGTTCATGTTTGCCCTGATACCATTGACCGCTGCCCGTCGGATACTCAAACCAGCCATAGTAGAAAGATCGGTTGAAAATCTTGTAGATGGCACTTCGGGCGAACGGTCTACCTCCCTGTCGTCGTGTCGGACGGGTTCGTAAACCCCATTGGTTGCTTGCGATCTCCAAAATGGCGGGTGGTGTGTGAAGACCAGTCAGCATCAAATCCCACATCCGGCGAATGAGTAGAAAATTATCAGGGTCGGTGACGAGCGTGTTTTCACCAGTCAATTTGTCCGTGTGATTTAAGTATCCCGGTGGGGCGATGCCCGAATACCAGCCGTTCTCAACCTTGGTTTTAAGTCCGCGCTTCACGTTTTTGCTCAAGTCGTCCACATATTTCTGTGCCATGCCGAATTCGATATACATGAGGATGATGTTGTCGTCATCACGAGCATAGCTTTGAGCCGGGGTCATCACTTTGATGCCATGCTGCTTGATGGCCCAGATGATGGAGCCACCGTCCACCGGATTGCGAGCTAGGCGATCCAGTTTCCAGCAGATGATGCCGGCAGCTTCGCCCCGATAGAGTCGTTGCATCATTTGATTGAACACCGGACGCCCTGGGTCTTTGGCGGATTTTGATTCGGTAAGAATTTCAATCACGGACACATTAAATTTCGCCGCCAACTCTTTAAGTTCACGGGTTTGTGATTCAATGGAAAGAACCTGCCGGTCTTCGGCTTCGGATGATTTGCGGCAATAGATGAAATATCCTGACATTGAGAGTGTTGATTAACGAAGGGGGCGGAAGACTTTTGAAGATTACAAGGCAATGCTAACTCGCCCCTGCGGACGCGTCAATGTAGCCCGCATTATTCCTTGTTCAGAACCCCAAAGAAACGCAGCAGACGTGTGGCAATTTCCCGAACCTCATCATCAGATAATACCTCACCGAACTCCTCTTGATAAATGGCTTTGAACTCCTCGATAGCCTCACGGCTTAATTGTTGTGGTTGTTTTTTCATGTTGGCCACCATACCGAGGTAGGTCTGATTTCGACAGACGTTATAAATTGCCAGATTGGCAATGACTATTTCCGGGTCATATTGACAGAAAGCAAATACTGTGATGTAGTCCTAAACTAGAATAGAGGCATATTGCCACGGAGTTTTTATGAAAACTTGCCAATTTGGCAAGTTTTAGGGTCTCCTCCAATTACTTGCTACGTCATATTGTTTCCACTGAACTCACACGGAGTTCAATTCTTATGGCTTCGCTTTTAAACTATTTACGCACCAATCGCAAAAGATCTGCACTTTCACAGGAGGAAGTGGCTTTTATGCTTGGTGGTATAGGTGAAAGCAAGAGTAGCAGAATTTCTCGCTACGAAAGTTGCAGCCGTGAACCAACTCTGGCCGCCGCCCTGGCCTACGAGGTGATTTATGGGAAGCCCGTTCGCGAACTGTTTGCCGGCCTGTATGAACAGGTGGAACAGGATGTGGCAAAGCGTGCAAAACTGCTCAGCTATCGGAAAAGAGCACTGCACCCCAAACGCCATGAGTCGCTTATCAACATTATTTCTAAAGCAGCCCCTTAAATAAATTCAAATGACCCACAACAAACAATTTCGCATCGCAGGCATATCGCTTTCAGCCAATGGTTTTGGCTATGTCATCATGGAAGGAGGTGCACTGATTGAATATCGCAACAAGATGTTTTTAACCGACAAAAATGTGAATTCGCTCGTTCACATAGAAAAGCTTATCGTCCACTACCGACCTGATGTGCTGGTGCTAAACGATGTGAACGCCAAAGGCACTTACCGTGCGCCACGCATCAAGGAATTACATCGAAAAGTTGTTGCACTGGCAAAAAGGCACAAGCTAAAGACGAAAAAGATTTCAAACGTAGAATTGCGGACATTACTGCTCAATGATCCGAAGGGAACAAAACATGACATGGCTAAACACATTGCCAAAGAGTTTCCTGATGAACTTGCATCACGCGTGCCGCCGAAGCGAAAGCTGTGGACAAGTGAAGCGAATCGCATGGACATTTTTGATGCGGTAGGATTGGCAACGGCATATTGCCTGACAAAAAACTATCCCATTTGATTATGTAAATTAACCCGCACAACTCGCTCTAATTATAGACAGGACTGCCACTCTGAGAATTAGATATCCAGAAGCCCCTCAGGAAGATCGGTCAAAAAATGTGAATTAGGAGGCTTTCCAATCGTCCTTATTTAAGTTTTATACTTAAATCTCGTGTGATTTTATCCAGAAAAAAATAGCATGCGCTAGATTCAGAATCGAAATTTTTAAGTCCTGTTTTCTGACCTCGCTCGCTATAATAAACTCCCCATTGTTCATTCGGTTCTTCGCTGAGGACATATTGTTCGTTTGGCAGTCCACCTGATAAAGAATAAGCGTGAGGGTCAACACCAAGTGAGCCTAATTTTTCTTTTAGTTGTTTGCGGTTCATTGGTTTTAATAGACTCCTAAATGGCCAGAGTCAATCAAGGACTACACTGACGAAGGTAGTTGGAATTGCATCCTATTTCTAGGCATTTTAGAAATTCGGTTGTTTTACACTTGGCACAGAATGTGAGGCGTTATCTTTAATTTTCATATTTATCAACTTGACGAATTTTGCGCCACTTATGCGGAAAAAAGTGGCGCAAAACAGCAAATTCTCGCCAACCGCCACACAATTTAATTGCCACGATTTCTTTCGGATTAAACGTGTCTCGTAAAGGTGCTGGTTCACCACGCAGAGGCTCACATTGCCCCCATATTTCTCCATTGGGATGAATAAAAACACCAGCAATAATCCGCCCATCTGAAAGCATTAAATCCAGAAGATAGGATTTTTGCCACTCGCTTGGCAAAAGCTCCTTCGGAATTTTAATTCGTGATTCGTTTTTCGAGTTCATGGTGTAGACAGTGGATAGCCAATTCGGGTAGTAGTTGACCAAGTTGGAATATTTGCGCTGGGACGATTCTGAAATACTTGAATTGCTCCACCTGGATAATTAGCACCTTGGCTTGCTGAAACACCTTCTACGCTTAAACCAGGGCGTGTCGTTACTTGGTATAAATCTGAGGCTGAATTTCCAAATTGGGGAGCAAGTGCATTTCGCTGCATCGCTTGGCTCGGAGAGGACGATATTTCTGTAGATGCAAAGCGTCCATATTGGGCGTCATTTAATGAATCAGCAGCTCGATAAAGAGTCCGCCCACCTAATTCAATATTCAATCTTGCAGTGCCAGGAACAAAACTATTGTAAAGCCCCACACTTTTATCTGGATCAATAATTTTGAAATAAGTTCTCGCGGCAAAGTTTTCCGCCGGGGCGGTGATTCCAGATAATGTGAGAGCACGCGTTCCACCAAACGCTAATCCAGCGGTGTTTGCTACGCCGCCACTTATTTCCGCTCCACGTTGATACCAGTCGCCAACCTCTCCTCCGGTCACCAAGTCCAAGTTGGCGACACCCGAATAAACTGCCCCTATATTCCAGCCGCTAATTGCGTAACTTGTCGCCGGGATAATTCCACTATCCTGGTAAATCGCGTTGACGTTGTCGCCATAATTGGCAAGACCTTTGACGTAAGTGGACGGTGCGCTTATACCTGCCAATTCGTTTATCAGCGCCCCTGCTGCACCAGAAAGATAGCCGCCTCCCACACTGATGTTGTTGTAGTTGTCCAGATAGCCACCCAATGCACGCAATCCATAGCCTGCTACGCCGCCATTATATGTAAAATTAGCTGCCGCTTTTCCCAAACGTCCGTCCGGATCAAATCCATTAACAGGGTCGCCACCGCAGAACGTATAGGCGTTGGGATCCCGCTCGTTCCAAACCGAGTCATACGTCAGCCAGCGCCCGGAAATTGGATCATAAGGGCGCAAACCGATTTGGTTATAGCCAGTGATGTCCACCCACCGTCCTCGCCATGCAGACGAAAGCGAAATATTCGCACTGTTGCCCAAAGCCAGCGGCCGGTAGCCTGGCACCGCACCGTAGCCAGTAGGTCGTGCAGAATTCCATGCCACGGTGCCATTGGTGACAACACCCAAAATGTTGCCGCGAAAATCACTGATGACGGGATTGAATAAATTCAGATACGGAGATACGGCCTCAAATCCGCCAGTCCCGTTCATGCCGCCATAAACACCATTCAAGTCGGGGCCATATAGTTTCCACTCGGTTTTCGTTCCATACGTCACACCCAATTCCAAGAATTCCACCAGTGGATCAAAATATGAATTGACGGTCGTCGGCAAGTTGGTAAAGGCCACGCTATTTGTCACCAGAATACTCGTCGTTGAAAGCCGGCGATTCAAACCATCGTAAACCGCCGTCCAATTGAATCCAGAATTTGTGGCATCACGCTCGGTCACTGAATGCAACCGCCCCCGTGCATCCCAAGAGAGCGTCTGGGTGCGGTTCGTGGTGCCACTGGCATTGCGCCAGACTCGCTGAGTGATGTTGCCCGCGTTGTCAAACGTATCGCCAGTGGTTTGATACGCGATGTTGTTCGTAAAGAAATTCGTCGCCCAAGCGGTGTAGAATCCGCTTGGATGGGCGGCGGCAACCGTCAATTGATGGGTGCCGGAAGTCAGCTCCATCATGGCGCGCCATTGCATCGAATTGGTGCCAACGGCGGTGACGGAAACCGGCTGGTTATCAACTGTAGCCGTAAGCGTGGATTGGCCGTTGACGTGGCCGGTAGCGGGATACAGGAAGGTATTATTAGTTTCAGTGGCAACCCGTGAGAAGGAGTCTGCGACCCCGGCCCATAAGGCGGAGCTTTGACCCATTTGCGTCAAGACGCCAGGCTTGGCCGCCACACCGTTGTCATAGACGAAGGTATTCGTCCAAGCGGTGGAAGAATTCAGGTTTAATTGTTCCTGGGTCAGTCGCCGGCTCAAATTCGCATAGGTATAGGCACGCGAATCTGTGAAGTCACGGGTCAGGGTGTGGGTGGCAAGCAAGCCATCCGGCGACCAGGTAAGGATTTCATTCAATTGCTGGGTGCCATTGACGCTGGTGTTAATGGAAAGCGGCCGGCCTTCGCCATCGAACGATTGAATACTGGTGATCCGACTGCCCACAGTCCGGTTGGTCAGCACACCAGCCGTGGTGTAAACATAGGTGCCGTTACCGGTCGGGCTGGTGGCAAATGAAAGCGGCCCGTCAGCCTGCCAACCAAAGGCGTAGCTATTGCCGCCAATTCCCAATTGGCTGCGGCGTCCAACCACATCCCAGCTTTGGCTTGCACCGTAGGAGAAAGCACCGCCATTGACGGATTCAGCAGTCAACTGACCATAGGCGTCAAAGGTGCGTTGCACGGATGTGGCCGGGCCAGTGTTGGTGCTGGCAAATTGTTCAGTGATGCTGGTGACATAACCGCGTGGCTCATACTGCCAAACCGTCGTCACGTTTTGTTCCGGCAATGAACCACTGTAGGTCAGATTGGTCGGGCGCAGCCAATCATCGTAGCTAAAAGCACAACTGACACCCCGCCCATCGGTCTTGGTTTGAAGTAGTCCAGCAAAAGAATTGCCGCCAGAAAAATATGAATAGGTGTTTGTGCGGGTTCCACTGCCTCCGCCAACAATCTTTTCCGACAAAATGTTCCCGGCATTGTTGTAGGTTGCCTGCCATTGCAAATTGCCCGGCATGGTGCGGTTGGTAAGGTCGTTCAAGGCGTCGTAGGCGTAGGTGCTGGTCGCGCCATCCCGATCCACTTTTTGAGTTGGACGATTCAATCCATCATAGGTCAAAGCCATGGTCGTCCAGATGGTGATCGAGCCATTGGCCGATGAATTATGCCGGGATGAAACCAGATTTCCGGAGAGGTCAAACTGGTTCAAAGTGAACTCATTTATCCCCGCCGATGGATTGGCTGACACAAGCACGGTATGCCCGTCATTATCCGTCCAAGAGGTGGTGCTGATAGCTCCCGCCCCGGAACCATCCGTGACCATGACCGCATTATGATCGCCGGAATAGCCATAATACCGTTCCCGCACGAGTGAGCCGGAACTACTGTAAATCCATCCGCTGGTCAGACGTCCGATGGTATCGAATTGCGAAATGGTGGTTTCACCCATCGCATTCACGTTCGTCAAGGACAGGCCGGCAGCATCAAAATAGTTTGTGACACAATGTTGCAAGATATTGGTGGTATAAATGTTGGTTCCTCCGGGATTGAGGCCACCGCTAATGGTGACAGTCACCGCGACAATGGCGGGGCCGGCGACTTTCTTGACCCGATCCAAACCGTCAAAGCTGGTGGTGAAGATATTTCCAGCGACATCGCTGTTTTGGACAACATTCCCACGTTTATCCGTCTGAACCGCATTCGTCGCCAAAGGAACCCCCGAAGCGGTGTAAAAAACCCGCGTAGTGATGAGATTCACATCATCATAGGTTGTTAGCCAATACGCGCCATTCCGCTGAGTCTGCTGTTTGACACGGCCATCAAGATAATAGGTGACAGCGTTGGTGGCACCATCGGGCGTGGCAATGTAATAGGGCTTTCCAGTGGTGGTATAGAGAACACGCGTCACACCGCCGAGGCCGTTGGTGGCGAGCGTCACCAGCCCACCTTTTTCATACGCAAACTGGCTGCTCTGGAGAACACTTCCATTTAGATCCAAAGATTTCTGGGTGGTCATGCGTCCCAAGGCGTCGAATGCGTTGGTGGTCATGGCTCCACGCGGATCGGTGATGGAGGTCAAATTGCCGAAGCTGTCAAAGGATTGAAAGGTTGCGGCATACTGGTTATTGCCAGCGGGAGCTTCGACCCCGCTGCCATCGCTTTTGGCTTGTGAACGGGTTTTGATCTGTTGAATCACCCGACCGGCTCCATCGTAAATGAAGTAAGTATAATCCGATGGATTGGAATGCGGGCCGTCATACCATTCCAGTTGACCGTTGCGGTTGTAATAGAAGAATTCCTGAGAGAGGGTGTTTCCAAATTGGTCAAATGACTGCCGGGAAATCATCCGGCCCATCGGATCGTAATCGAACTGATTCAAGCCACCGCCGGCAGTCTGGTCTTGAATCAACTGGCCACGCTGATTGTAGGACAGATAATGGACAATCGCCGGATCGGTATCTGAGGGATTGTCTGTGGTGGCCGGATAACGAATGGTCTGGGTTAAAAAGCCGCTGCCACTATAGCTAAAATCATTGGTCGCACCGGCATTGACCAGACGTGCGAGCCTGCCAAAAGCGAGGTTTGTGGTTCCCAGCGTAGAAACTTGGGCAACATTGGTGTAATAAAAAAAGTTGGTGACAATGGGTGTGGCACCCGCAAGCCGGATGGTTTGGATGGGTCGGAACGGGTCGGAACCGTCATAAACAAATTGCATCCCATTACCAGCCGGGTCTTGCGTGAGGTAGGGCAGATTATTGGTCGTGTAGGAAGCGGTGTTGGTGGCGGTTTGGTTTAGCAAGCCTTCGCCTGTCAGGTTGCCGACAAACACGCTCTGTGTGACGTTGCCGAACGAATCATAGAAGAACTGGTTTGTCAGCCCCCGCTTATCCACGGAATAGGCAAGGCTTCGGGGATAATAGCCGGTCAGATTGGTCGGACTGTCGGGGAACCAAACCGCGAGATTTGTGCCACCCAAGGGATCGACCGTGTTGGTGATCAGGTTGTTGGTGTAATAATAGTAGGTGGGATTGTGGAACACATCATCCACGCGCGTAATGCCGCTGACGAACTGGTTGGTGACATAGTTGTTAGTGTTGAGATTATTCGTGTAATAGAAATAGGCATTTGTCACCAGCACGAGATTGGTGCCGACGGTCGAAGCCTGATTAACCACTCGGCGCATGCTGTCGTAATAATTTGCCAGAATCCGCCCGCTGGGTTTGATTTCCTGGCTGATCAAGTGGAGCGAATCGGCATGGTTGGTGCCATTGGTGCTGGTGAAGGTGTAATGCTGGTATTGATACTGGCACTGCGACAAATCCGGTAGCGTGACGGTGGTCAAGTCGCCATAAGTGTCATATTGATAATTCACCAACCGACCATCACCAGCGATGGCTTGAATGATTCTCCCGTAGAAATCATATTTGAAGACCAAACTGTTTCCGTTCGACAGGTTGACCCGGTTCAACTGCCCCCAATCATCCGCTGAGGAATTTGTGCCGTAGAAAAAGGAGGCGTAATTCCCGGCGTCATCCTGCCACTGTGTCAGATAGGGACGAGTGCGATACATGACATTGGTGCTGCTAACAATAGGGAAGGACATTATTTGATAGGTGCGGACGCTGCCATCCGGGACATTGATGACATAATTGGTGCCATTGTTGGTGGTTAGCAGGGAATTAAACAGGTTGGCGGTCGAACCGATGCCGTGCGTGCTGTTGTTGTTCAGAGTCGGATTATCCTGCGGAAAAACTTTCCAAACACCATTGGTCGGACGATAGGCGAGAGTGGTGCCGTCGGGTTCCGCCGCATAGATGAGATTCGAGGCCAGACAAAGGTAGGGATTGAAACTGATTTTCCAGCCGTAGCCGAGTTGATTGGCGGTAAGGCTTTGGCTGGTGTAATTGCGGCGCAAATCCAGTGGCAGCGGTCCTGGCAATGTCAAATCGACGGTATCAATGTAGAATTCTCCTGAATAGACATTTACTGGATCGTAAACTGTAGTCCCTGCTGAACTGAAGAATTTCCCAATGCTCCAAAATCCGCTGTCAGCGTTTCCTCTAATACCCATGGAGGTTGAGGCTCCGGTTTGACCAAGCCCAACGGATGTTTGCAAAGCCTGGTTGTTTTGTTGCGGGGTATAATTATAGGTGGCATTGCCGGAACTCAGATTGGCGAAATCCTGCATAGAAAGCATGTAGGCAATTGTGTCGCCAATTCCGGGTGTATTGGCAGCATTGATGCTGAAAGAGATATAGCCACTGCCGCTGTCATTTAATACATAAGAAAGACCATAGTTTCCGTCCAATGAAGAGGAAATGGTGTTAAAGTTATTTAAAATACTGCCCCAGCCGCCATTCAAGGCGGCGGTATTTCCGGAAATCAATGCCTGCCACTTTGTTTCACCAAAAACCAACGCCCCCATTCCAATATAGGATTTTGTGTTGTTGGTGACGTTTCCTGGTGTAATCAATACGCGCGCGTAATTTCCTCCTGCCTGATTAAATATATTTGTGACTGAAGACCAAGTTTGAGGATCAACATTCTTAAGCAGATTAGTTCCATAGCCTGAATTTGTTTTGTTTCCAGCCGCTAGATAATTATTGTAGTAAAGCTCAAGAATGGGCGAATTTCCATTGGTGGCCCGCTGTTGCGCCAATTGAAGAAGACGAACTGTGGAAACTGCATCCAAGTCAGGAAACATACTTTGTATCACATCATGTTCCTGAGAAGACACATTGGAAATAAACAAGTTAATGTAGTTCAACCACGCCGGGGATGTAAATGTTGAGCTATACCCGCTATCCGGGTGTATGCTGCCATTGCCCACAAAAAGATCAAAGCTTTCCAACATATCTACCTTCGCCTGCATTTTATTGGTGCTGCCAGTCGCGCCAATAACACCTAGTCCCGAGGAAAACTTCACAATCGAATGCAGCTTGTGCCATTGCTGGTTAAATGTGTCAAAGGTGTCGAACTTTTCGAAATACCCCATGCCCAAAAGATATGCCGCTGTGCCACTAAAGTCCCAGATACTTGGGGCGTAGGTCGAATTCGTTGCAATCTGACGTTGTATGTTCCAATAGGTTTCCTCATGTTGCTGTAACATGAGTGGGGTAACATGCCCAAAATCAAGGGCCATGGCTACCACATCGCCAATTTGACAGTGGGTCACATTGATGGTTGATGGCGCTTCTCTTAAGGGTAAATCTGCGTATGGGGTGTTATTTAACAAGGTGTTGCGTTGCCGGTTATGGATGATGTTAATAGTGAGTGTAAGTCCATTGGTGAGAACAGCACCTGAATTGGTATCAAGCACTCCATATGGCACCGAATTGGATTGAAGCGCGGTGGAACTGGGTCCAGCAAAGGTTTGGACGGCGGTTATTCCGGGTCGGTAAGAAGCCAGCCATAGTGACAACCTTCCGTTGTCAGTAAAAAACAGGAATTTGCGGTCATTCAAATCACAGGCATTCCAAATGCCACTATCCAAAAATGGAATGCCGCCATTAGTGTCACATACCTGAATCTCAGCCGTATTGAATATATTTGTTAGAAACTTGAAATTGGCACTGTCATTCAAGTAGTCCACCACTGCGACCGAATTCAGATTACTGACGGCATCAGGTTGAGGGAGATATGACCAGCCCGGAAACTGGTGTCGGCGATTGAGCGACCTGACGCCCAGATTATCCAGAGAGAATGATGGCCCCAACGGATTCAGATATTGTTGGACGAAGGCAGGGAAGAGTTTAGAAACGACGTTGTTTGAATCCAAATTGAGTATATTGGTGTTTGCACGGCAATACTGCTCAACCCAAGCCAAAGCGGTATTGTAATTAGTTGGCATGTAATCATACAAATTAACACCCTCTACAATTTCATGATCTTTCAGCCAAGGGAATATATGGACAGTGTTGGTGCCGATATTGGCCACCACCCAAGGGTAATTAGCTGAAAGCAAACTATTCGCAATGTAGGGGATTCCGTTCGCATAAAGAATACCGTTGACCTGCACTTCCCACAGTTGGCTGATGTGGCTGGCCGACATGAAGAGATTATTATTGGTCGGGAACACATAGGCTGCTGAATAACCAGCCTGCCGCAGCAGATAAACAAGGAGGGCGCATTGTTCCACTGGCGATCCCCGGCCTTCCAAAAAGGTTCCCAAGGCGCTTCGATCTATTCCGCCACAGGTCACTTGTGGTTGAACTTGGGTGCTGCCATTGCCAACCGCATATGGGTCAACCAGTTCAATTTCATTAATGACATAGCTTGCCAATGCCAGCGGATCTTTGTTCATGTCCAAGACGAATTGATCCAAAAGTGGGTGCCGCCGGATTTCCGGGCTTCCGTCCAAAGTGGAATACTGGCTGTTGGTTAAGGAATACTGGTTGGTCACCGCCACATTTATCCCGGCAGGGCCCACGACGTAAGTCTCCGTATACGTTGGTGGTGTGGGTGTGCCTTGAAAAAACAACCGATCCAAATACACAGAATGAGTTGAAGCGGGCTGGGTAAAGTCCAGCGTGTAGAGAGGTAAGGCGGTCCAAACCCCGGCAGAATTGGTCGCCATCGGTGCCAATAGATTAGTGCCGACCTGCACTTTGCCCAGCACCTCCACCCGGTAACAATAATTTGTGTTAGCCGCGACGTGGGTCAATTGGTAGCCAGTCAGGATAAAATTGGTTATGATCGAACCGTTCAGCCAGCTAAGACTGAAGGGTAGATTGTATGGATCACCTGTATCCAGAAATTGCACGGTGGTGGTCAGTCCGTTGGTAGTCAGGGTGATGGCTGCACCGTTACTCATAAAAGTCGTCCAAAGATTGGAATCGGCACTAACGGTTCTCCGGGGTAATGGAATGTTAAAAACATTAACTGGAACTACGTTACTGGCACCCGCAATAAAATTTGTGGCACTATAAACCGAGATGCGAATGACGTTCGTGGCAGTACTGGTGCTTTCATCAAAGCCACCGGCATATACCCCAAAACGATATGGTTGGTTTGGATATAACGGTGAACCGCCCCCTTGACTACCAAAGGCCACGACGGGGTTTTTGATAGGAATGAGATTTAAATTGGTGCCACTGGCCAGAGAGTTCGCAACAAAAAGCAGCTGGTTGGAGACACTCAAAAACCAAGGTGGTGGGTTGGAGTAACAATAGGAATCGCTTCCGGTAGCGTTCAAGGCCACACCCTGTTCCATGTCAATTGGAACGACAATAGAACAAAAATCCAGATCATGATTGGTAACATTATTGAAATCAAAAGTATTACCCCGCAAGAATTCACCCCATCGAGCTATCGGGGTGGCGGCAAAACTTTCGGTGGGAATGAAGTATAAGTTGCCAGAAAATGGAGACATAATATTCCCGTTTCCAAATTGACCATATAGGTTGGCCCCCCATGCCCAGACGGCTCCATTGGTAGTCAGTCCTAATGAGAAGTTATAAGTATTATTATTTAATCCTAAAG
>Ga0007855_1000060_pt1 | contig 46740 bp, 51 predicted proteins | sample CryBogCBH01Aug08_FD_71230 | JGI IMG/M metagenome (GOLD analysis project Ga0007855, IMG submission 71230) | Freshwater microbial communities from Crystal Bog, Wisconsin, USA - CBH01Aug08 | ecosystem: Environmental > Aquatic > Freshwater > Lake | place: Crystal Bog, Wisconsin, USA | collected...
GCTGTTCACGACTATACTGCTTCAACGAAGCACATACGCCGCCGTCAACACCAACACGGTCATCGCAACCCACAAGGCTAAAACTCGCCCCTATCAAAGTCGTCAGCAGTATTACTCGTCTCATAATCCGCATTGATTATCTCCGCTTGCCTGCGCGCAATCTCTTGCTCACGCCTCTTCTCATCAGCCTCTTCATCAGCAAGCAGCCAATGACCAAGCCTCACACGCAACCAATTCAAAATTGCATTAATCATTCTCAATAACCTCCCCATTAACCTCCAAGGGAGAACTTGGCGCATCAGCCGGAAGCCTCACAACAACACCCGCCGTCAAATTAACCCCAACATTCACATTCACCTGAGGCTTACTGTTCTGCTCATCAGTCCCAAGTATCATTCCCGCAGCACTCAACTGCACCTTCCTAAACGCCGCACTCCCATCACCATCATCACCAACAATCTCAATAACCTTCCTCAACGCCTTAACCTTCGACCCATTCCTCAAACTATCCAACTCAGCCTGATACGCCTTCTGAAACACAGCCTGACTAAACAAATGCCGCGCATGTCTCAGCCTAATCCCCAACACACGCGCAGCCTCCTCCAACCTCAACGGCTCATTCGGCTTCAACTCCCGCTTACACTCAGGGTCATCCTCAGTCGGCGTCGCCCTATAATGATAATCCAGCAAACTCCGCTTATTCTCAGGAACACCATTCACAACATACTCAATCAATAACCGATGCTTCGGCGCTAACTCCTTCAATGGCCCCATCTCAGCCTTCGGCCTAACCGCAGCACCCTTCGGCCTCACACCAGTTACCAGCGTCATCACACACCTCTCAGCAAAAACCAGCGTATAACCAACCTATCGTTACACACGACCCAAATGTTTCGCGTTCACCAAAAATTTTTTGCAAGTCGAAATATTTTTTTGAAGGTGTGTGCGTAGAAGACAGACTTTCAAAAGCCCAAAAAACTTTTTTTCAAATGCGTGTGCAGGAGACACGAGCTAGGGGGGGACGGCCCGATTTTCCCCCCGCCGCTTCTGGCTGAACTGCATCAGCCCACCCCGTTGTCATACCGTATACAATAGCCAATTTAACAGATTTGTTGACGTTTATTCTGTGCCTTGTTGACTTATGGCGTCACATATTAAGGCACAATGTAAGGCATCTGTTTGTTTTCGTTAGGCAATCGCTGGTTCAGTAAACCAATCACAACTTAACGTATTGCCCTGCTCTCAACTTGGCGTTGTCTGCCTTCACTTGCGCCCTAACATCGGCTAGCCGTTGCGCTTGAATGTCTGTCGCTTGCTGCGCGTCTGCCTTGGCCACGTCACTTGCACTCATTTCCACACTAATGGCAGCACCGACAGCGACGCTTGCGATGGCGTTTATGTCCTTTGCAATATCAGCGACAGCCTTCTCTATACCGACAGCCGCTTGCGTAACTGCATCACTTGCTTGCGTATCGTTTTCGGCCATTGTTTTTACTTGCGTTTAGGGTGCGATAATTGTCGCACCCTTGCGTCACTTGGCTCATATATGGCTTGCGCCCTTGTCAGGGCAGGCAAGCATAAAGAGGCCTCTCACACAAAAAAGATAAGCCTTTTTTACAGGCAATAAAAACGCACCGTGTATATCGCGGTAGTTTAATCAATCATTACAGGCAGTTAGCCCACACACGCCCTAAAAGAAAAGACTTGACAGCCTGTAGACATACAGACCATTAAATTGATATTTATCCACAGCCTAACACGCTGTTTCTAAACCAACATTGCATTATTTTACCAATTTCCTGTTTTTCTTGCTTGACTATACCAGAATATTGGTATTAGTTAATGGACATACGCCGGATGAAGCAACCGGAACAGACATAAACCAAAAGCTTCCGCCTCTCTCGCTGGCTGCCTCGGATGGAAAGAAAGCCGACAGCAAACTTAACGGGTGAGAGAGCCGAAAGAGGGAAAGCCTAGCGGCGCAACAATTGTCTCCCTCTTAACGATACGCCCGATGCGGGGCGACCCTTTCAGTCTCTTATGACGCAAACCAGAGGGGTCAAACATGACCCTTCAAGCTTGCGCCAGCAAGAAAACACCAACTCTTGGAGACTAGAACATGAGAAACCTACACAAAGAAATAACCGACAAAATCCTTGCTCAAATGGCGCAGGGCGTCGTGCCGTGGCGCAAGCCTTGGACGGGTCAAACCGGGTCAGGCTTGCCACGCAACGCAACAACCCAACGCGCATATTCGGGCATCAATACCGTCATCCTTTGGATGGTCGGAAATGACAAAGGATACGCCCAAAACGATTGGCTAACATTCAAACAAGCCAACGAAAAAGGCGGAACGGTTAGAAAAGGCGAAAAAGGCGAGACAGTTATTTACGTCAATTCAATCGAAAAGATTGACGAAGAAACTGGCAAAAAAGTCAGAATACCTTTTCTCAAATCCTACACCGTCTTCAATGTCGCGCAATGTGACGGCTTAAACCTCGAAACAGTCAAACCTATCGAGATTAATCCAGACCAGCGCAACGCAGACGCAGACGCCTTTATGACGGCGACACGCGCAGACATACGGCATGGCGAAAGCCGGGCGTATTATGCACAAGAGCCGCGTGATTTTATCATGCTGCCAGACTTTGTGACTTTCGGAAGCGCCGACGAATACTACTCAACGGCATTTCATGAGTTGACACATTGGACAGGCAGCAAGTCACGCCTAGACCGTCAATTCGGGCGCCGCTTTGGTGACGATAGCTACGCCGCCGAGGAGTTAGTTGCAGAACTTGGCGCAGCATTTTGTTGCGCTGAATTTGGCTTCAACAACGAAGCAAACACGGCTTGCGGCACACTACAAAACAGCGCCGCCTATCTCGACCATTGGTCACAGGTCTTAGGACGCAATGACCGCTTGATTGTTGAGGCAGCCGCCAAGGCAAGCCGCGCAGTTGACTACATGCGCGACACTGTAAACGCAACGCAGCAACCCATTGCCGCATGATTGCAGAACATAGGGCAGGCTAACCCCTGCCCTAGCTTGTGCAATTCGCACACTAGCCCGCCAGCTAGAACACAGGAGACAGAAAAATGGAAAACCTCGACCTACTATGGATTTTAGCGGCCTTTGCAGTCATGGGCGCCGCAACCATCACCTTCATAGTGACAGCAATTTACTACACGCTAGAAGCCGTCGCACTCTATCGCAGAATGAGAGGGTAAGGCGATGAAATACACAAAAGCTTTTGATGTATGGCCTTATCTCGAAGACCTAAGAAACGGCACGTTAACCTTGCAGCGTGGCCAATGGATTAAATGCGGCCCCGACAGCAAACCGTCGCGCTGGTATGGCACGAACGGCATAACGCTAACCGCCTTTCACTATCCCAAAGCAAATACAAAATTCATGCACTACTCAAACGCTATGAAGCAAACGCCAACCCGGAGACTAGGACAATGACACCAACAACCAAAGCGCAACGCGCCGCAATGTTTAAATTGTATCAGCGCGCAAGAAATGGCGACAATCCAACAACCGAAACTTACAGGCAATTCAGACGCCGCTTTGGAGGCGGCTACGACTGCCTCATGATTTACTTATGGGGAATGTGGCTTGGCATTGAACAAGACGGCTACACGCACTCTTGACGCAAACCCAGAGGCGCGCTTGCGCCTCTCAGCTTGCGCCAGCAAGAAAACAGGAGACTTGAACAATGCAGACATATTTGACGATGGAAGTTGAAATTCGCCCCGAACGCAACGAAACGCAATTACAGGCAACTGTAAGAACCTTGCGCGAAATTGCAGACGGCATGATAGAGTTTGACACCGTTCACATAGACGACGCTGACAACCGACTAGCAATGACTTGGCATGGCGGCCCAACGCACGTTTTAAAATTCAAGCGCGACAATATCGCAAAAGAGAAACGACTGCGCGAACTATTCAACGAATACCGCAGCCTTGAAGACGCAAAGCAAGTCTTAGGACGATGACGCAAACCCAGAGGGCGCAACGCGCGCCCTCTCAGCTTGCGCCAGCAAGACAACCCAGTAAGGAGACTAGAAATGCAAGACCCAACCGCAGACAATATGCGCGCAATGCTGCGCGAAATATACAGCCCGCACGAAGCCGACGACTTTGATATTGAAGCAGCCATCTACTGGTTTGCGTCACACTATCACGGAGGCCAATGGTCAAACCTATATAGCGCACTGTCTACGTCACAGTATCGCCCCGGCCCACTGGCAGACGACCCAGAACCAGACAGCGTGGAAGAGTATTGTTACTATCGGCTTTGCCAAGAATATGCAGGAGACTAAGACAATGCGCGACATGTTACACAATGGCAAAATTTATTATGTCTATTCTATGCACAAAACATACATAGAAGCAGACGACGCGCTGGACAATTATTTCTGCGAAGGCATTATTTCTTTCGGAGAAAAACCCGACATTGTAAAACTGCCGGGGCGCAAAACATGGGCTGTTATCTTTCCAGACAATTATTGACGCAAAGAGAGGGCGCGACGTGCGCGCCCTTCACTGTGCGCCAAGCACACTATGCGCCAGCAAGACAACAAAGGAGATTGGAATATGGCATCAATAGAAATTATGTCAGACAAAGAAACGGAACATTTAGCGTTTTTAAGAGAGCGCGTTGCGTCAAATATAATTATAATAAAAAACTCTCTCTCAAAATTAATAAACCAAACCGCAGAAAAAACGCATAAAATGTATCAAGGCGAACCTTATACAAAAGAAGACTGCGTTTTAATGCTGCAAAACCTTGCTTCAATGCAAGACGACCTTGAAATGCTTGAAAGGCAAATTGACTTAATCGAAGAAGGTTTAAACTGAATAGAAGAAACGCGCAGGCAAATGTTTGTGCGTTTTTTTGTTGCTTAAATACCGCCAGACTTGCAAATCAATTGGAGACTAGCTTATGGAAAAATACATTGTTCAAAACAAAGAGACGGGCTATCGCGCTATTGCATACGATACAGGCGACAGAATAGCCGTCGCCTTTTCATCAGACCAAGAGCCATACTTAACAGTCTTACAGTTTTATAGTGACACTGATGAGGCCGTTCTTATGCTGAATAAATACTGCCAGGTAGAAACAAATCTGCAAATCAAAAGCGAAGTTGACCGCCAGATACAAGACTTGGAAATTAAAGGAGACTACAATGAAAACCTATTTTAAAACCGCAGCGATTATTGCAATTGTAGAACTGTGCGCGCCCTCAGTTTTGGCGCAAGAGGCAGACTATGCGTCGCCGCCTCCGGGCGTTGATAGCAGCGTCTCAAATTGCCACAGCGCGGGCTGCGTTGGCGTTGGCAGTCAGGGCTACTACAGCAGCACAACATCGACATGGGATGGCGGTAGCAGCACTCACGTCTACCCGCCGACAGGCGACCAATACCAAGTCGTTTGCAATGGTGGCTTGTGTCAAACCTTTGGACGATAAGCGAGACTTGAAAGGATTAGGGCGCCCATTGTGGCGCCCTTTTTTTTGTCCGTCCTTGAAGAAGATGGCGAGGGCAATCCCGCCAGAGACGCCCTCGCGGCCATGAGCGGGAGACTAGCACCGCCAGATGACCGAAGCTTTCGCTTCCGCTAAAATCTTTATACCAAAGCGCAAGTTAAAACAAAACCAACTGGTCTTTATTTGTTGTTAACCGACTTTGCTTGTTTTTCTTTTTTGCCTTTTCCCAACGCGCAACAGCGGCTTTTCTGGCAAGCAATCGGCGTTGTTCAGCCGTTCGTTTTTCATTGGCGGCCTGCGCACCAAGACGCGCTATTTTTTTTCTAGCGTTTTTATAATTTTCTACATAAGTATTTGTAATTAAGTTGCTTCGGCCATGCCCGCTTGCAGCGCGCACTACCCATAATTCTAGCCCTAAAGCGCCTAAAACGGATGGCAAACTCATGTTGCCGTAGTTTTTAATTCCGCAGGCCAGCTTAGAACTATATCCTCCTTGAAGGCCAGCCAAATCGTCTAGGGCAAGCAGCGTTATCCCTAAACTCTTTCTGTGTGTGTCAATTAGGTCACGCAAATCATCGAACCTATTGACGCGGCCAACAAGCAATTCAATCATTCCGCCGCCTCACTCAGACCATAGTAAGAACGGCCATTTTCTCTTTCCCATCGTTCAAGCCATGACGGCGGTTCGGTTCGCCTAACAATAGGCTTGACACGACCAGCGGCTAACTCTGCCCTCGTCATGTAACCGTAAGGCATACCAGGGCGCATGGTGTAATCGTCAGAGCCAACGCGGTTGACGATAAAATTTTCATCAGCCAACTCTTGGGCAGTAAAACCGTTCATCGACGGCTTCAAATTTCCAGACATTAAATCTTCAACCAGCTTGTTGAAGCGCCGCTTCATATCCTCCCGTTCAGCTTCAGATTGTTTTGGCCTGGCGAGACTAGGCACATAATCATTGCGCCTCTGATAAGCGTCAGCAGCGTGTTTGTTGCACTCAGCATAGATTTGACCTACCGACGGCGGAAACGCGCTGTCTGACCGTTTAAAGGCCATACAGGCCCTATCTACAGTTTCGGCGTCGAACGGTTCTACAATCGCCAACCACTCACGCAGCCTGTCTTTGCCAGCGTCAGGCCCAAGACTTGCCGTCGAAGGATAGCAATTCCACAGTCTCAGCAATAGTTGGGCTTTGTTCAGATTGCTCATCGTCTAATCTCCGTTCAATCTCTTTCATTAGGTTTGCAGACCAGTCGCCCTTGCCTTCGCGTACGGGCGCACTGACAGACGCAGGGCGGTCTTCCCAACGTCGCTGGTTCAAAAATGTTGAGGGGTTGAGCCAAGAACGGTCGGCTGGTTTGTTTTTGATATACGCCGCCAAGCCTTCCATGATGGCGTCGTGTTCACTGGAAACCTTTGCATAGGCTTTCAGCGCAACAGGCTTGCCAACCTTGTTGGGCCATGCTTGCCAAAATTCATCAAAGCGGTTGACAGCAACAGCGCGCCTCGCGCGCGTATCTTCTGAACGAAGTGAAGAAGATATATCCTTTCCTCTACCTATCCCTTCCCTTCCCTTCCCTTCCGTAGCCGAGGCATCGACTACTTCTCGACGAGTGTTCGACGAGTGTTCGACGATATTTGTGTCATTGAAGCGTGGATATTTGTATGTTGGCTTATCAATCTTTTGATGATGCCAACCAGTGATATGCCAATAATTTCTGCCATTTACGCAATATTCAACAAGCAGACCAACGCTAAACAATTCAGAAATTAGCGGTTCAACGTCGATATTATCGGCGGGAAAAATTTGCATCTTTACCGTCTTAAACGACGCAGGAAGATTGCCGCCGTCATCAGCAAAATTCCACATGCCGACGAACAGTAGTCGAGCAGTCGTCGAACACTCGACGATTTGTTCACTTGTCCAAAACTCTGGCTTGATTGTTCTAATTCTCGCCATGTCAGCCCTCCCACATATCGGGAGAGCCAAACACGGCATCAAACTCAGCAAGGGCGCGGGCGCGCGTCTCAGCCGTCTCAGGAAAGACAGGACGCCCCTTGCCTACCCAAACATAGGCAGACGAATAGCCGTCATCCTGCCCCGCATACTGCCAGCCCACGTCCTCATAAACTTTGCGCAGATTATGGGGAACGAAACAGCTAATACTACCTTTTGCCATTGGCGCGTTCCCTATCAATTGCGGCCTCAATACGCGCCTTCACAGTTTCAAGAATGTTTTGAAGAAACGCCCTCTCAGACGGCGTCGGCCTCACGCCGCCCCGCATCATGCGGATGGCGGCATCGACGGCAGATAATTGCTGCGCTAGGGAATGTTTCATCACGCCCCCCAATATTGTTGAGAGGCGACGGAAGCCGAATTACAGCTTTCGATTATCTTGTTCATGATGAAGCAAAGCGCCTCACGAAACTCAGGGTCAGTCTTGGCAATCAATTCGACGCGATTGATGGCGTTGATGACGGTCGTATGGTCTTTGCCAAACTCGCGGCCAATTTGAGGATAAGTCAGCGCGCCAACTTTACGCATCAGATACATGCAGCTATGGCGGGCGAAGACGTGATTAGCCTTGCGGCTATCAGATAGAATGTCAGATATGCCCTCACGAAAATAATGCGAGACAATGCGCACAATTTCCATTTTCTTAGGCTTACGCATAATGCCAGCGATATAGGTAATGTCTAAGCCGTCAGTTTCCTCAACCATTTGCAATTTCCTTATTCTTCTTGGCTCAACCTTGATTTTCAACGCAGCGCGAAAACAATTTTCAATTCGGCGGCGTTCTAATTCGAGAGGAGAAATCTCAATAGGAATAGGAAGGTTTGCATCTATAATAGTTGCAGGCTTTTCCTTGACGGGAATAACAACAGGCGGCGTTGGTTTTATCATTCCCATACGACGCCAGACGGCTTTCATATGATTAACGTAATCCGTCTTTGTAATTCTTCCGTTTGGACTATAGGGAAATGTTACGATGCTGGCGGTCATCAGATAGCTCCGAAATTTCAACTGTAAGATGGGCAATTGGGCCGTAAACTTTTTGAATAATCACTTCGCTAATTTGACTGTCATTCAAGAAACAAATCTTTTCGGCAGCGTCAGCAAAGAGTTTGTAAAGATTGTCGGCGTCAGGCTTTGTTTGTTTCCAGTATGAATTTGCTTTTTTCTTTTCACTCCATGATTGCGGGACTAGGTATGTTGCGCGCATAACAATGCGCAGCGGCCCTTCAAATGGCGGGTCGCCTTTCATTGCTCTTTGCGCATAGAGTTTGATAACGCCCATAAAGTCTGATTGCTTTTTCGGCGTGAAGCGGCGTTTACCCAAAGCGCCAGCGCGGGCAAATGGAACAGGCTCACCGGGAATTTGAATAAATACGGCGTTGTTCATAATACTCACGCCATATTTGCAAAGACATTTGCAAGCGCCGCTTCTATCTCATAATTAATTCGCGCTTTTCTTATTCGCGTATCAAAAAACCCATCAAGGTCAGGCTCGTTTTCCATAATCAAACGAGCGTAAAGCGCGCGATAATTATTGTTGAGTTTGAAAGAAGGGTCATTGGTTTGAAGCGCACGATGAAAACGTATCACTTCAAACAAAGCGCCAATGCCGTAATGACCGCGCCCTTTATGTTTTAAAGAACGGCTAATCTTCACAAGCTCGTCATAGACAGAAGGATTTTCCCGATGGAATTTACGAAACGCATTTGCGATTTTATCTGCATCGTTCATGGCAAGACCAACCATTTTATTGTTTTTCGAGGCACTGAAAAACCCCCGGCGGTTAAGCCGAGGGCAAGTCAGGGAAGAAAGTTGCCCTTAATGCCGGGCCAGCATTTTCCTTTTGGGCGGCGCATCCCATAAGTCAGGACGCGACATCCAGCGAGGAATATCGCCTTTCGTGACGCGTTCTAATTCAACAGCCTTTTCCGCAGGCAAGGGCATATTCTTTGTGACCCAAAACGAAACCGTTTGTTGCGCCACACCAATAAGCTCCCCTAGCTTGCGCTGACCGCCGACGCGCTCAATAACAAGAGGTAAGGTTTCAGTTTTCATGACACGCGAAGATTAACCAATATTCGGGTTTTACGTCAACCGTTATTTTGGTTTACCAACTTTTTTGTTGCTTATTTTGTCAACGCGGCCTAAAGGTTAAGAGAACATTAATCGTGTTGTGCGTTGGGAGAGAGTAAAATGACCAAACATTTGGGCCATAGAGTCGCGGAAAAGCGCCAGCAACGCGGCTATACTCAAAAAGAGTTGGCTGAAACCATTAAACGGATGTTCCCTTATTTTAAGGGCGGTCAGTCAACCATCCAAGCAATCGAAAGCGGTCAGTCCAAAAAGCCAACCATATTATATGAGTTGGCGCGGGCGCTTAATTGCTCAGAGCAATACTTAATGACAGGCGTTTCTAACAATATGGACACGCGAAACAGTCCAAGAGACTTGGATGATATAGAAAAAGAAATGAATGTTATTTTACATAATTCAGAAATTAAGACGCCATATCCACAAAGACCTACAAGACAAGCTCCATCATTTTTACAAAACCCCGCAGACAAAAAACAAATAGAGGCAGAGCAAACTGCGCAAGACAAAGCTTCTAGTGAAATAAAGCAGTCGAACATTCAGCGTTTTGCGTCGGCTGTTTTGGGAAGCTATCAGATGCTTGGTTTAGACGAAGACGAAGCAAATGCGCTTCTTGAAATCGTAACTGAAGTCGCTGTAGAGCCGCTAATTCCCGGCGCTGAATTGAATGACCTTGAAAGTCGTCGCCTCCTAGCTTCGTCTCTAACTCGCAGATTTTTGAGGACAAAACACGCTTAATCGAATTTTCCATTTCCACACCCTGCTATTTAATACAAAAACTATAATATCAAAAAAAGAACAGAAACAGAACCCCTCTTAACAATTTTTTAGTTATTAGACATTTCCACAAACCAAAAAATTTTATCCAAATACACCATTCTTCTGGTTGACACGGCCATTTTTATGGTTTTATAAGACCATTATGTTGGTTCGCCAACGTCATCGTTTGCGGCATTGGTCGCATTTAACAAAGGAGACTAGACGATGAGACTGCACCTTCCATCATTATTGAATAATCCATACCGCGACTTGCGCGTTGACCCGATTGATCCCGCCGCCGTCGCAACTCTTTCAGCCAGCATTAAAGAAGACGGATTTTGGGGCGGCGTTGTTGTTCGTAAAAACGACGATGGCGACTATGAAATTGTCTGCGGTCATCACCGCGTTAAAGGCGCCATAAAGGCAGGCGTCGAAGAAGCCGACCTGTTTGTTTCAAAAGACTTAACAGAAGAAAGCATGGTTCGCATTTATGCGCGTGAAAATGCGACGCAGCGCGGCAATTCTTCGACGGCATTGGCTGGTTCTATTGCTGGCGCAATAAAACTTGTTGCTAAAAAAGTATATAGCGAGGGTGCGACAATTCTCGCACCCTCAAAACTTGACGCCCTTACACAAGGGGTTGGCCATTCTCAGTTAGAAGACTTTTTAAAAGGCGTCCCCGGTATAAATACTACCGTTATCAAGCAGCAACTCGCCTTGTTGAAAGCTTCTGGTGATTACGCCCGTATTTTGAAGTCTGTTCAAAAAGAGGTTGAAACCTCTAATAAAGAACGTGCCGCAGAACTAGCAAAAGAGGTAGCAAAAGCAGAAAAAGCTGGTGATACGCGCGCCGCTAATGCCGCCAAGAAAAAAGCAGACATTGCCGTTCGCAAGACCGAAACTCTCAAAAATGTAATCGAAAAATCTAATCACGACCCGCTTATTGACATGCGTGTCGCAACGGTTTTGACGACGCCTTCTGTTTGCGAAACATTTTTTAGATTGGCAAAGCAAGAAAAGACGCTGAAATACCTTCCAGTTGAAGGTCAGTTGGCTTTCGCAAAACATCTTGCAAATAAAGCCAATGAAACAACGCGTAACGGCGAAATAAGCTCACGCTTTATTAATGAAAATTTTGTCAACGAATTGTTGGCGGCGCAGCGCGTTCAACGTCAAGTTAATAAAGATGATGAGTCAGATTTAGAAGCCCGTAGTTGGGATGATATGGCAAAATCATATCAACGACACGCGGCGGCTGGCTCTCGCGCTTTTCTCGACAATGTTTTCCGCCTTTCAGAGCATCATAAGCGCCGCCCTAGAGGCGTTACGCTTCATGTTACCTCAGATTTTGCAAATGCAATTGAGAATATCAAGGACGCAATGGCGCTCTTGAAAAAGATTGGCTTGGCATAACGTCAAGCCATAACCAGCGGCAGTAGTCGCTTTTTTTGGAGAAAGTATATGGACTTAATTGTTAAGGCAGATAACTCTCTTGCGCCGCGCGAAATGCACAGGCGCCTTGGCTCTCGTTTCAAGGACAGCGTTAAGAGTTTTATCGAAACCTTCCCGTTAAATTCTAACGGAAAGGCAGCGCACTACCCTGTCAAAGATTTTGATTTGTGGTTAGAGCGCGAGGGTTGTCTGTTATTGCCGCAAATGCAGCGCCACGATGACCCAAACTCCCAAGACCCTTGGCGTCCTGTAGCTGGCACTAAAAGCGATGCGTGGGTTGCCCATACGCAGCGCCGTTATCGTCAGGTTCAAGAGTTTAACAAGGCGTCAGCGCATACGCGTGTTCGGGACGAGGGTATTGAACCGTTTGTTATTCGTGTCAGCCACGGCATGTTAACGGTTCGTCGCACCGAACAAAAAGTATCGTTGGGAGACTTGCCGCGAGAAGTCGAAAGCATTTTGCGCACAAAGCGCCAAAAGCTTGACCGCTTGTTTAATAGCAGCGACTTCACGGTTCTGCCTTTGTCAGAGCAAATCACGGTTCAATCCTTGATGCACTCAATTCAAGGATATGAGACGACAATTTTCTCTCTCAGTCAAAACCTGCGCGGTCATTTTGAGTTGTTTCGCGCGTCGCTGAAACGCTCAGTTGAGGGCGGCCAAGTTGTTCCAAACAACGGCGCAATCAATGCCCTCATCTATGACAAAGAAGATGGCGCGATTTAACACACCACCTTCCACTAGCCCACTGTCATGAAAACCGAAGGGGGGCGTTCCAGCGCCCCTCTTCAAGCCAGCGGCAAGGATTATGACCGAAGCCGCGCCAACAAGCAAATTGGTAGCAAAATGCTTCACTTTTTAGGTCTGTTTTTAATCGGGCCGACATTCTTAGCAACCGTCTGGTTCGCAACAATTGCGGCCTACGGGGTTTTCGCAGAAATGGAAAAACCAAATGAATGATATTGTTCCAGCAATACCAAAAAAAATAGCGGCGATTGTCCCTCAGTCGCTTTCTGAAACTGCGCAGCTTGCCGAATTGATTTACAAATCCGGCACAGCGCCTCGCGGAATGAATAACCCGCAAAGCATCATGATTAGCATTATGCGCGGCATGGAGCTTGGGCTGACCCCCTTTCAATCTTTAGACAAAATTCCCATCGTCAACAACCGTCCTGTCTTGATGGCCGAGGCTGGTCTTAGTCTGGTTCGCTCGTCTGGTAAGGCGGCATACGTCAAGGAATGGTTTGAAGGCGAAGGCGACAAGCGCATTGCTTTTTGCGAGGCCAAGCGCGGCGAAGAAATTGTAACGCGTCAGTTTAGCGTTGCAGACGCGCGCAAGGCTGGCCTATGGGGCAAAGGCGGCCCCTGGACACAGTTTCCAGATAGAATGTTGCAAATGCGGGCGCGGGCTTTTTGCTTGCGTGACGGCTTTGCTGACATCCTTGGCGGCCTTTACTTCAAAGAAGAGTTTGATGGTGCAGATAACGCCAGCCAATTCGAGCCAGAAACGCCCCCGGAGCCAATTACCGCAGAGCAAATCATCGAATTGCAAATGCTGATTGAGGAAACGAAGTCAGACGAAAAACAATTCTTGGATTATCTCAAAGCGGCGTCTTTGACTGAATTGGACGCTAAAGGTTTTGAGCGCGGCAAAAAGGCCCTCATCAACAAGAGGGCTAAAAACAATGGCTGATTTTGTTCAAGGCACAATCGAATGGAAACGTCAGCGTTGCGGCGTCGTTACAGCGTCGCGTATGGCAGACCTAACAGCCAAAACGAAAAATGGTGCGGCTGCTGCGTCTCGCGCCAATTACCTGTCAGAAAAACTTCTCGAACGTCTGACAGGCGCACCGCAGGACACGTTTATCAATGCGGCCATGCAATGGGGGACGGACAACGAGCCGTTCGCCCGCGACGCATATGAGTTTTATACAAACCAAAAAGTTGTCGAGACAGGTTTTCACCTACACCCGACAATTAAAAATTGTGGAGCGTCGCCAGATGGCTTGATTGGTGACAAGGGCATGATTGAAATTAAATGCCCTAATTCTGCAACTCATTTTGAGTATCTTGAGACAGAAGAAATTCCGACAAAATACCAAATGCAGATGCAGTTGCAGTTAATGGTCTGCGGTCGTGATTGGTGCGATTTTGTTTCGTTTGACCCGCGTATGCCTGAGGAAATGCGTCTCTGGACGCAAACCTATCAGTTTAACGAAAACATGGCTGAAATGCTGGAAAACGAAATTAATAAATTCAACCAAGAGTTGGATGAAAAAGAGGCGGCATTGCGTCTCAAATTTATGGAGAAAAAATAATGGTTCAACGACTTGAAGCAGTAACGCCGCGCCCAAAAAAGGACGGCACTAACTTTTGGCTGCGCGTTGGCACTGCTTGGCCTGCCAAGAAAGGCGAAGGCTACGACCTAACCCTCGACGCCTACCCTGCGCCAGACAAGGAGGGCCGTATTTTTATCGCCCTTCGCGTTCCAAAGGATGACGGCAGACAACAGACGTCAGCCCCAAATCCAATGGATGATTTGGACGACGACATTAATTTCTAGTTTAGCGGGGTGACTTCTGAGGGCGACGAGGGGCGCCCAACAACGACAAGCGCAATGCGGCCCCGCGGAATGCATCTATTCACCGTTCAATTGCGCAATCCCTCATTTTCACAAGCAAGAGTTAGAAAATGCGCATACAGGTAAAAGAAGCCGCAGCTATGTTGGGCGTGTCGATAAGACAGGTTCAATCTATGGCTGCGCGCGGCCAGTTGCCTAGTGCTGCGCGTATCGGTAAGGTTTGGACTTTCGACGTTAATAAACTCAACAATTTTCTGCGCCAGCAGGAGGCTAGATTACCATGTCAAATCTCTACAAGAGAGGCCAAATCTATTGGCTTAAAGCGACGATTAACGGCGTCCAATACAGACAATCTTTACGAACAAGCACTCTTGCGACTGCGCGGAAAATTGCCGCAAAACGTATCGAAGAGTTAAGACTAAAGGCCAACAACATTGGCAGCGCCGTGACCTATATGGAGGCGGTTGTTGCCTGGTCGCAACATGCAGTCGGCCAAATAGGCGAGACTACAGCCTCCCGCTACGCAACTTCTCTCAAAATGCTTGAACCTTGGTTGCTTGGCAAAAAGATTGACCAGATTGACGGCGCATTAATCGCTGAGATTATGGAGGCCCGTCGCCGCAATGGCGCCAGCGCCGCAACAATCCATCGTGACCTTACCGCCCTGTCCCGCGTACTCGAATATGCCGAGGCTAGAGGATGGCGTGAGGGCAATCCTACTTTAAGCAAGCGCCGCCTCATTAAAGAACGACGCGACCCGATTATGCTGCCAGAAGCCGCTTCAATCGAAATGGTTATAGACGCAGCGCCGCCAAGGTTCGGCGCATTGGTCAAAGCCGCATGGCTTACAGGCTGCCGACAAAACGAACTGGTCACAGCCAAATGGCAGGATTTTAACGCCAAAGCCGGGACGCTGGAAATAATTGGCAAAGGCCGTAAGCGCCGCGTCATAGCCTTATCGCAAGAGGCCATTCAACTATTCGCAATCCAGCCTAGAACACTGGAAAGCAAATTAATCTTTTGCCAGCCAAGCGGCGAACCGTTTGTTAATATCAAGTCAGACTTTTCCCGCTATCGTCGCAAGGCCGCAGGACAGTCAGGATTTACTCGTTTCCGTTTCCACGACCTGAGGCACCTGTTTGCCGTCGAGGCGCTTAGAAGCGGTCGTATGTCCATCTATGGGCTATCTAAATATCTTGGTCATACGTCAGTGAAGACAACTGAAATTTACCTGAGTTTCATGACTGCCGAAGAAGCCGAAGCAGCAATGAATGCCAAGGCACAAATCTAGGCACAGCAAAAACTATAGTTATAAATATCAAACAATTAGAACCGAAAATCCACGTCTCCAAAACCGGGGGTTATCGGTTCGATCCCGGTCACTCCTGCCATTAAGTCTCTGATTTTGTTATATTGAGATTAGAACAAACCAAGCGCGCCAAACGCAGGAAACGAGAACAAAAACGGTTTGTGTAGGCACAAAATACGGCACAGTTTATTTGCCGTCCCGCTTATGAGGCGTCTGCATTGGCGGCGTCGTTAACTTGGGAAAGTCGAGGCTTGGGTATGCGTCTTTGTCCCTGCCAAGTTCCTTGCAATCCTTTGCCATAGCAACCAACCTGTCCCAAAGGTCGGCTGTTTGCTGGTCGCGCGCCGCAATGTAACTGTAAACACGGTCGTCATTTCTCATCATATACCAGCCCAAGCTACCTAGAATTACCAATAATAACAATATCATAGCAATCATAATCGGATTGATTTTGTAGGCGGCAAGCAGGCTATTAGAGACGGTTGAGACTGTCCCGCTACTAGGCGGCGTATAGTGTTCCTCGTAATCGTATTGAGGAGGCGGTCTTCGCCTTGGTGGAGGCGGCTTATCCAATCCTCTCATCCCTGTCATACTCAGCGTCAGCAAAAGCTAATTCTTCTTGCTGACCGTAAGTATCATCCAGTTCGTCAAACGGGTCTGGTTCAGCCGCCTCTGGTTCATCTGGAAAGACAATGGCGATTATTTCTTCGCGTACCGCCTCATCCTGCAAAGCCAGTTTCAGCATTGCTATAAATTCGGCAGACGCTACGTCCGGCTTTGGCGGCGCAATAGGTTCTTGCTGTTCAGCCGCAACCAGCGCGGCGCGGAACTTCTCTGCATAGCCTGCAATCAACTGCGCTTTATCAACGCCGTTAATGACACGACGCGCATTAACGTAATCCCTACGACCTTTGCCGATATAATCTGACAGCCTCTTACCAGTGAAGGCGCCAGTGACCATGCCTTCAAACGTCGCCCGCAAAGCTATCGGCCAGCTAAGACCATCCTCTACGGTTTTAATGCCCCACCGTTCCCAATTCTGCCGCCAAGTAATTTGTATCAGTCCAGTGCCGACAAATGGCCAATACTTTTTGCTTCGCAAATATCTTTCGCCGCCACCTTCTTTGACAGGCCGCATAACCTTGCCTGTCTCATGATAAATGGTCGCTAACACATACGCCATTTCATCAAGCGGCATACGCGACCAATTATCTTGCCAATAAGCAATTGTCTTTTCCAGCCCATCGACCTGACCTTTAGTCAGGCCGTTGGTGAATAATGTCTTGCGGATTGAGGAAAAGAAAATGCCAAGGTCAATCATCACATTTCCGTGATAATTATGTCGTCAAAATACAAAGAGCCGGGACTAAACATAGAACCGCCAGTAAATGTAGGATTAAGGTTCATATACATAATTGCGTGGGTCGCCCAAGCGGGGGAAACGCCTGCATTTATTCTATCAACCCAACCTGTGACTGGCGTTGACGTAAATGTGATTGTCTCAGACGCAAAACCAAAATAACCCGGCTTAGACGCCCATATAGGAACACCATTTGTCGTGAACTGAATTTGACCAAAAGTCATATTGTAAAAAAAATTACCAGTTTCAGAACCAGGCTTTAAGTATGAAAACTTAAAGCCTGTAATACTTCCAGGCAAAGCAAGAGGCGCAATTACAAGAAAACAACAAGGACCGTCGCCAACCTTTTGAACTTTTAAAGATTGAGTTCCTGTTTTTGAATAACTTGGGCTAGTTGTTAGAATAATATTTGAGCCAGTTGTTCTATTGGTAATTGGCGCCGTGTCTTCAAATATTGCCTCATCAACAGGTGTAGCAGACTCAAACCCACCATCCATCAATACATTGTTGAATTTTGATAAAATGACAGGGCTGTAAGGAACCGGACCATAAATTGAGTTTTTAACTCTGATTTGAGGCGTTCCAGAACCGCTTAACGCAACAAGATAATCGGCCTTACCTAAACCATACGACTTCACATTGTTCATTTGCAATATGGTATCGTAAGAAACCGGACAGTTTACTGAAAACGGAGAAACCTGAGGGACTGCGTTATATAAAATAACACCGCCATTAATAATAACAGCCGCATTTGTTATTCTAAAAACAGAATTGTTAAAGTTTCTTCCCTCAAAATGGCAATCAGTAAATGTAGTTATGCCAGCATTAGCAATAACCTGAGGCCCGGCAGGTCCTTGTATATCACCATCCGCGATATTCTGAGACGCACTAATCTGATAAGTCCCAACACTGCCAGAGCCGCTTACAATCTTAGTGCCGGGCGCTATCGTTCCGGCGATATTAAATATTTCATCGCCAACATTTAACCCACCATAATTTGCCTTTGTTATAGTTAGCGTTGTTCCAGAAATATAACCAAACCCGTTAAAACTTTCGCCAGGATAATCGAAGGAACACGCTTCAAAATACATGTCTGAAAAAGGTTCATTATTAACAACATTGCCGGCCCACGCGCCTGCAATAAGACACGATATATACGTCTGACGTTCACCAGAGTTTTCTGTATTGTCGTGGAGAATGTTTATGCCGTTGGCCATGATTTCACATCCAACAACAGTAACGCCCCATGAGTTTTTGCCGTGGCGTATGCCAGCGCCAAAACCAGCGATGCCAACATTATTCAAGAAGGCCACAGAACGGCCTCCCGCTATTGGCTCGTCAAAGTTAATGCCAATAGATTGTGTGTAGTTCCATCCGGGTCCAATCAAGCGAAGATTGCCGTATATATAGGACTTGCGAAGGAACGGCGTGTTTGCGCCGTATCCAGAGTTAGGCGGCCACTCAGGGCCAGAAGAAGAAACTATCTGAATTGCGGCTTTATCAGTGATTGCGCGGCAATCAAAACAAGCAAACGCTTGTATGCTAACATAGTAATTGTCAACAACGAGCGTGTCTGTGATTTTGTATGTGCCGTCAGGAATAAGAACAACGCCAGCACTTCCGCTTGCTTTTACAGCGTCAATCGTAGCTTGAATTGCTTTTGTGTCGTCAGCATTGCCGTCACCGATAGCGCCAAAGTCTTTCACGTTAAGACCTAAAGCCGCCTTCTGGATTAGCCGTGGGTCGTCACCAGCGCAAACCGTTCCAGTGATATTGCCGACATTGCGCGTTGCTGAATTACCAAGGCCAAGGTTTGAACGAGATATTGCTCTATCTGCAACATCGCTCAAATTGTTCCTGCCAATCATTGTATCTGGATCAGTTGCCCCGGATGGTCCCTGCTTGCCCTGAGGACCAGCCGGACCTTCTGGCCCTTGCGGCCCGTTATTTCCGTCAACACCATCAGAGCCTTTTGGCCCTTGCGGACCAGGTGGCCCTTCAACAACGCTCACATTGCCAACATTAATCCAGTTGGGCGCTGTTTCAGAAAACATATAACAATCACTTGTTCCGAGATATACGGCAGCATCACCAATTTCAAATTGAATAGGCGCAGAAGGCTTATCTAATCCATCCCAATTTACAGGGATTAAACCGCTTGGCGGCAACTCATCCGGGGTTTTATCTTGAAAAGAAAATATAATTTTTACTGAGCTTCCGGCAGGCCCCATAGGACCAATAGGCCCCTGCGCTCCTTGCAATCCCTGAGGACCACGAACACCTTGCGGGCCTGTATAACCTTGTGGCCCCTGAGGGCCTTGCGGACCGATAGCATCAGACATTTTTTGCTTTTCCTTCTAAAGCCTCAATCCGCGCTTCCAATTTATTCACCATCGCTGCCAAATCTTTGACGGCGTTGACAAGAGCGTAATTAATTTCTGAAAAATTGACGGAAAGAAATTCTTCTTCGCCAATCTTTTTGCATTTCTCATCCGTCAAATCATATTTGAACGGCTTAACGATGTCTGAGAATGACGTTTCTAAAAGTTCTTGCGCAACAAAACCAATATAAGCTTCACCGTCATCTGGATAATATTGCAATTTGCCATTAAATTTGAAATTACGAACATTAAGTTCAAGTATTTCTTTTAAACCTTTTGAATATGGCACAACATCTTTTTTAATTTGAGCATCAGCAAATACTGTCCAATTAATATCTGTACCAGTTTTATAAGCTACTGGACTTCTAATAAGGAATGCTCTGTCGCTGGCCCTCCATTGAATAGCTTGGGAGCCAATACCACAGAAAATAGACGCCTCGTTTGCGTCAATTTTTAATTGATAATTTTCACCAGTAGCAGATATAACCGAACCATTGCAGCCAAGATACCCCCTGATAGTTGTGTTACCGATACCATCAACCCTAAGTTGGCTTATTGAGCCATTGGTTATAAAAGCAAAATCCGCTGCGCTTACTTGAATAGAGTTTGACGCAGATTGACCATAAATAATGCCACTTGATATTTGTATTTGTTTTGCAAAGACAGTCGCGGCATCCCAATTCAACGAACCTGTATTGTTCAATTTATCTGGCGAAATTGTTCCATTTGCAATTTTGCTATTATCAATCGCGCTTTGTGCAATTTTACTTCCATCAACTACAGACGGATTGATTACCCAAGACGTGTCAGAGTTGACGTAAATATCGCCTTTGCTGCCGGGTGTTACGCCAGTGCCAGGATCACCCTTAGGTCCTTGTGGACCTTGCGGGCCAGTGTCGCCCTTCTGCCCCGGTAATCCTTGCGGTCCATCTGGCCCAATATCACCTTGCTGACCTTTCTCGCCTTGCGGGCCGGGATTGCCTTGCACACCCTGCAAACCTTGCGGGCCATCTTTTCCCTGAGGCCCTTCTGGACCAAGAGGGCCTTGCGGGCCTACAGGGCCTTGCGGGCCAATAATTTTTCCAGCATCAGCCCAATCGCCATCAATGTTTTCAGATTGATTAACCCAAATATAAACGTGCCCGTAATTAGGGTCTTGCTCATTAGGCGGATTAAATATGAGGCTATCGCCATCAAGTAATTGCGTATCAACTTTTGGCTTGCCGGGACCGTCCCAATTCGCGGGGAAAAAACCATCGGCAGGAAGGTCGGCCACAGTTTTAATGTCGCCAAAATTTCCAACAATCTTACCAGCGCGACCAGCCGGACCTTGCGGGCCGGGTGGGCCTTGTATTCCTTGCGCGCCTTCTGGCCCTTCATTTCCCTGAGGGCCAGCCGGACCTTCAATTCCTTGAACGCCCTGCTTGCCGTCTTCACCCTGAGGCCCCGCAGGGCCAGTATCGCCCGGAGGCCCTTGCTCACCTTGCGGGCCACGCACATCGCCAACATTCAAATAGCCATCGCCACCTGACAAATCCGGCCCGATAAATACCCAAATGTTTCGATTGTCAGTATGAAACAACAAACCATCGCTTAAATTCAATTGCAGCGGCGCAACGGGTTGACCCGGCCCATCCCAATTCGCAGGAATTAAACCGTCCTTTGGTAGCTCTGCGGGCGACCTGTTATAAATTTCACCACGCAGTATTAACGACGCGCCTCTATCGCCCTGAGGCCCCTGAGGCCCGTCTGGACCGGGAATACCCTGAGGACCAACATTTCCTTGGTCGCCCTTAGGCCCCGCAGGCCCCTCATTTCCTTGTGGCCCAACCGGCCCCTCTGGCCCACGGTCGCCCTGTATTCCTTGAATACCCTGAGGCCCTTGTTCGCCCGGTTGACCACGCGGCCCTATGGGCCCTTCCGGCCCAACAATACGTCCAGCATCAACCCATCCATCAATCTCTACGCCAGCCGTCCCAACAAAAATAAACAAATGCCCTAAGTAATCAGCCAACGCTCCGTTGTAAGTCAGACCATCATCAATAGATAATTGAACAGGAGTTGGTGGCTTGCCCGGACCATCCCAATTTGCTGGAATAAGTCCATTAGACGGAAGCTCTGATGGGGAACGATTAACAAACTCACCTTTTAACTTCGCAACGATTGCTGGCTTTCCATCTTGACCAGGAGGCCCTTCTGGACCCTCTGGACCAAGAAGCCCCTCTGGCCCCGCCGGACCTGCAATGCCTTGCTCACCACGCGGCCCCTGAGGACCTGGAACGCCTTGCGCTCCCTGAGGCCCTATTGGCCCTTCGTCACCCTGAGGACCTGCAATACCCTGCGGGCCACGAACGCCCTGCGGCCCAACAATTTTTCCAAGATTAATCCAACCAGTTGTCTGACCACAATCATTGGTTGAATAAGACCAAACCTCATCAGACGAATGAAATAAAACAGCCTGACCAACTTTAAATTGAATATCGTTGTTTGGTCGATTATTGCCGTCCCAATCTTTTGGAATAATGCCCGTCGCATAAAGTTTTTCTGGTGTCGCTACATACGCGACAAAGACAACATCTGCGGCAATTCCAGTGCCGCCCATTGGCCCCTGAGGCCCTTCAATTCCTTGAATACCTGACGGCCCCTGAGGCCCCATTGGACCACGAATACCTTGCGGCCCTTGCTGCCCTAATCGTCCTTGCTGACCTTCAATACCTTGAATACCCTGCAAGCCCTGAGGGCCTGCCGGACCACCGCTTCCACCGGGAGGGCCAGCCGGACCAACTGGACCCTGAGGCCCAACCGGGCCATCGCTGCCGCTCGCGCCAGTAATTCCTGCGTCGCCTTGACCGCCCTGAGAACCCTGTATGCCCTGAGGCCCTTGCGCGCCATCTTGCCCTTTAGGCCCCTGAGGCCCCATCGGGCCACAAGGCCCATCACGGCCAGAAGGAATATTGTTTGTTTTCCAATACAATTCACGAAGGGTTGAGACTATGTAACCGTTGTCTTGATTAAACTCTCTGCGCGTAATGCCAGAGGCAGTCGGCATTACATTTTGTCTTGGGCGAATATTGCCGATTATTTCTAAAGTGTCGCAGATAACAGGAGGATCAAAATTAATTTGACCGTCTGTAATAGGCTGCGGAATTACATCAAGAGCCTGGCCAGATTTTGATACCAACGTATATTTAGAGGCGTCTAACTCTAATGTCGTATCAACTCTGATTAATAAATCTGACCCATCACCGTAAATCGGAAACGGCACATCTAATGTTGTGACGGATTTCCCGGCAGGGGTGATTGCATAATATCGGTCAGCGTCAGCGACCGGAGGAACAGGAGGAAGTGTCGTCAGGCTCATGCTGGCAATGTACCGACGACAAGCGCGTTTTTAAACGCACCGACTAATGGTGGCTTCTGCGTACTGGCATGTTGCCGTAGTCACCAACGCCTTCCTCAATCTTGCTCAACAATCCTCTAAACCACCACACGTTTTGATACGCCATACCAAGACGCCCTTGGTGCAACTCAGCGCGTGTCATTGGTGCGCCACCTAATGCTGCCCGCGCGCCAGCTTTGCCGAATTGGAATAAGTGTTCGCCCGTCGAATAGGCTGGCCCAAGAAAGTCTGACATAGATGAGTTGTCAGCGCGGCGTGATACTGGCGCTTTAGCACCCATCCAAGCCATAGGGTCAAGATTGCCGCCAGTGAACTTTGACGCATCCTTTGCCAACTCGTTAATGATAGGCGCAACCGTCCCACGGTCGATGCCCTCCTTCAAAACCATCATCGGATTGTCGTTGAGCGGTTCGCCTTTAAACGCCTGCGACGCGGCATAGGACAGCATACCCAAACCCGTCATCCATAGACTGCCTTGCACAACCTTGGCGTCTTGCCTTTGCAGGTTCGCAATCATCATGCGCTCGTTGCTGGCAAACATGAATGACTTAAACTGACCGATGATTGACCCCCACCATGTTGACATGGCGAGAGGCACTTCACCCATTCCCGGCGAGACAACAAGAATATCAACCTCGCGGTTTACAGCATTAACAAATGCGTCTCTCGCTTCTTTGTTTGTCCAGTTATCAACATTCGCCCAACGTATGCCGTGTTCAGTTGAACCGTGTTTCTCTAGTTCAGCCTGTATCTTGCGGGCCATTGTTGGGTTAATGCCAGCATTGGCAAGTTCGCCAATCTCTTTTTCTGTCCCGCCCTTTGCTACCGCCTCAGACAAGCGAATGAAATTGCCCTGCGCCATAGGGAAGGACATAAGCTTCATATGATCTGTCCACGGCCCCAAAGCGTTCAGCTTGTGGAAATTGTCAGCCGCTACACCCAAACCATAACTAAATTTGTCTTCTGGCATATAGGAATGAACAAGGTCGTTAATGTTGTATCTATCAGCGCCAAGCATTGTCTCGACGCCAATACCAAACTCTAAGGCTTGTTCGCGCGTCAGTTTTCTTAACTCAGGATTTTTCAGCGCCTCAATCATTGGCGCATATTGGTCGCCAAATACGCGGTCTAGCCCATAGCGCAGCGCGGCATTGCCACCAAAGTCAGTGAAAGAGTTAATGGCCGCCGAACCAAGAGACACAAGCGTTGTGTAGTTTCTGACATTCGCTGACAGGCTTTTGAAAAACTTTTCATTAGCGTCGCCAGACCAGCCGTAGACATTGCGCAATCTGTCACGCATAGCAGCAACGTCTGCAATGACGGCAGCCTTTTCTTTTTCTAAGCGAAGGCTTTCTTTGCGAAGAGCGTCACCATCCATCTTCGTTGCAGCTTGCGCAATCTTGTCGTTATACTCTTGCGCTATTTCTTTCTTCGCACCGTCCAACTCAATGTCGCCGCCAAACCTTTTTGCTAATTCAAGGTCAGGAACAACCGTTCGCAGATAAGACGACATGACGTGTTCAACGTCAGTGTTGATATAATCAGACACAAGGTTTGACGGAATAGCAAAGTCTCGTGAATGTAACGACCCACGCGCAGGATTACTCAATGCACTTGGCGTCTGATACTTTGGGCTTGCAATGTCATAAGGCAATCGGCCATCGGGCATACCAATGATACGGTCGATAATCTCATCGGCCCTATCCCGCATTTGTTCAATGTCCCAATCACGGTCACTTTCAATAATGCGACGGATTGCCTTGTTAACCGCCCTATCGGCAGAAGCATATCGTTTGGTATTTGGCGGCCTCTCAGGAGGAAGGCGACCACCCTGGCCTATCTTTGACTGCAACTCTTCCTGTCTGGCGCGTATCTTTTCTTCTTTGGCAGCTTCAGCCTCACGACGTTTACGCAAAGCAGCGACCGCCTCTGCGGCGCTATTGCCCTGCCAATTCTCAATTTCTTTTTCCAGTTCAGCGCGCGTTTCGGCTTTCATGTTTTCAGCCATCGTCAGCGCATTGTTAAGCATGTCCCTCATGCTTTCCTGCATTTCCATACGGCGCTCTAACAAGCCAAGACGGCCAATGTTTTTCTTTTCAATACTCTTTAATGCGCGCTGACCAAGCTTAACGCCTTGCAACTCTTTATCTTTAAGATTGCGCTTTTCAATTTCCTTAGAAATATATTTGCGCAGGTCATATATCTCGCCGCGCGCGTTACCTAAATCGCCTTGCAGGCTTCCCATTTCCCTGCCTGCTTGCACTTTTTCTTCAAGGCGCGTTAGTAAAGCAGGGTCGCCATGACGGATAACGTCAATCAATTCGCTAAGTGACTTTGGTTGAACACCTGCTTCATCAATTGCGTTTTCAAGCCATTCAGCCTCACGCATTATTGCCCGATAGTTATCAGCCTCAGGCCACCACTCAGGGACTTTGCCGTTGTAAGCATCAACAATAACCTGCCTAACCTCATCCTCTGAAAATGTTTGCGGCATATTCGCATCGCTTGCCATTTTCTCAAATGTCTCAGCCCAATCGCCTGCTTTACCAGTATGGCCGCCATCAAATAGATTGCGTTCTGGTTTAAAGAAATTAGGAATATTTACTTTCTTGCCTGTCTTTGGATTAACAAACAGCTTGGCAAGCTTATCATTGTCATCGACAAAACCGCCCTGTTTAATAATCCATCCAAGAAATGACGGAGGCTCTGGATATTTTTGTTTGCCAATAACCATCTTGGCAGCTTTACGCGCCTCAGGCGAAAGCATGTTTTCTATTTCTTGCTTTTCAATGCGCGCTTGTTCGCCAGCAGTCATAGGCCCGGCTTCTTTACGCAAGTCTTTTATTTGTTGTTCGAGACGGTCAATCTGTTCAAGCTTGTCGGGGTCTTTTGTTAATGTGCGCATCTGCGCAATAAACTCTTGACCCTCTTTGATTGTCTCGTTCAATAGCTTGGCGCGGTCATCAACACGCTGCGCAGCGGTCAATCCTTCTTTAGCCGCCATAAACCTTTCGCTATAACGAATGTTTGTATTGTTTAAACGCTTTTCAATATTGGCGACAGACGCTTCAAGCTTATCAATATGTTTGTTTAAACCAACCTCTTTGTCAGAAAGAGACATAATCCTTTGTTGCGCTGACTTTTTTGTTGATTGTTGCTGCATCAACCAATTGGTTATTTTGTCTTTAAAGTCCAAACGATTTGCGCGAATGACAGGATGGTTCCACATACGCGCCCACCAACTCTCGTCACCTTTCGGCGCAGTAGCTTTTGGGTCAAGCATCATACGCCCATCGGCATATGTTGTTGAACGTAGTTCATCATCCAATTCTTTTATATGCCCGCGTATTTCTTTGGCTGCACGTTCAGCTTGTGGAAAGTCAGGGTTTGTATCATTGCTGCGCAAAGCCCTATCAACTTCCGCCTTAAATTCAGAATAGCGCATCCTGTTTTCTGGCAGCTTACCAGCAAGACTTAATGCGTCAGCTTTAGCGCCAGCCATTGCGCCTTTCTCAGCTTCCGCGCCATACAAATGTTCAAGCCAAGCATCGCGTAATGTCATTCTGGTTTTAGCCATGACACGCTTAACAGTTTGCTTAACTTGCGTCTCGATAGCGCCACCGCTACTTGTTGCGCCACCAAATGCAGCGTCTTTAAACTCGCGCGCCGTCTCCATCATTTCCAGCGCCGTCCTGCGACCAGAAATACTTTCAGCATTGAGAACACGGCCAAGCGGATGAAGCTTACTCATCTGCCGGATAAGCCAATTGCTGCCTAACAAACCATCCATTTGTTCGTAAGAACGACCCATATAAAGCGCGTTAGGGTCAGGGTTATGGGCTGCCGATAAACTTGCGCCGTTTGCTATATTGTCTGTTTGCGTTGGCGGCGTAAAATCATTGCCAATGTTTTCAGTTGTCGTTGGCACACCCTCTGCGGCAGCGCGTTCAGCGGCAGCAAGACGTTGTATATCGCCCATCTTGTCAGAATGTTTCGCCTGCCACTCTTCCATGTCGCGCAGATATTGCTTTTGCGCCATCATTTCATCAGTTGCAAAATGGCCCTTTGCCGCGCTTTCGTTCAAGTCTGCATGAGTTTCCGGCGGCCTTGGCATTTCATCATAGGCCGCTTTTATTTCCTCAGGCGTAAACTTACTGCCCTCGCTGGCATAATGCTTTATGCCCGTATCCAGTTCATGTGTATCAGTAAGGGTCTTAATCTCTTTCTTGGTCAGCAATCCAAGGCCACCGCCGATTGCCCCGCCAAGCAATGTTGATAAGCCGATATTCAGCGCAGCATCCTTGCCTGTATAGTCAGGGTCATACGCCGCCTCTGCGGCAGACACAGACGCGCCCATACCGCCAAACTCTATGGCGCCTTTAGCCGCGCCAGACATAAGCCCGCGACCAGTAACGCCAGCCAGTGACGCCGCTTTACCAAAACCCCCCATCGCAACCCAAGGGCCGGGGTCAGCCAAACCAATAGCAATGCTGGCAACCTTGCCCGGCGTTCCAGACTTTTCAATTGCCTCCCTGTCTTGCGCAATCGAGTTTTCACGATGCACCAGATAGTCAAGTTGGTCTTTATTGGTTATCCCTGCCAGCACATCGTAACGGCCTTCCAGCGGCGTTCCTTGTGCTTCCTTGACGGGATTAAAATTAGGGTCAATCACCGTCGATGAACCACGCCCACGCATGGCGTCATCAATCGCCGTCATAGCCCGATACGTCGCTTGTTCTCGAATAATGGCTGGCAGCGTTTCGTCCATAAAGCTTGGCGCTTTGCCATACTCAGGTTCGGGCGGTTTGATTGCAGGCGCGGCAGAACCAAACTGACCTAAACCCGAACTATTCATCGGGTCATCCCCGGCAGCAAATCCCGGCATTACATTGCACCTTCTACAGTGTTCTCAATTTCATTTGCTGGCGTAGGTTGGCTTAAACTCATATTGCCCGGCAAGCCTTGGCTAATGCGCTGCGAATTGTATCGGTCAATCGCGTTTTGATGCCTCGCTTGTTCGTCGCCACGGAAACGAAACGGTTCAAGCTTGCCTGTCTTCTCATTAAGAGTTGTCAGCGCGTTCCATTGACCGTTCTTGTCCTTAACGACAATGCCATAGGACGGCGGATATTTTACCTCATATTGTTTCACTGTTCCGTCAGGCATGACCTTTTGTTCAATGCGATAAGGATTAGCAATTTCCAATCTTGTCTTATCGTCAGAATGAAGGGCAACTTGCACGTCAGGGTTTAAACTATTGAATGGCTTGTTGGGGTCGCCGGGGTTCCAATATAGTCCAGGTATCTTGCTGGCAGGACTGCCGGGCTTTGCAGCTTCGTCAGCAACAACATTGCGCAACTCATCCGTCATCCACTGATACGAACCAAATTGGTCTGGCGAGTAAAATTTCTCAGGCGGATAAATCATGAGACGATTGCCGTTAACAGACGACATGCCCCAATTATTTTTTACCTTTGTAATCGCGGCAGTCGTTGCCGAAGCTTCATCAACATTCGTTAGTCGTGCCTCAATATATGCTTGCCTAAAATCACCAATCAAATGCGGCGTTGCGCTAATATCGTTTGTGCTAACCAACGCTTGATTAGGCGCGTCTAAATTAAATCCGCGCTGGCCTATGTCTCCGCTTGGCGCAAGGCCAACCATAGACAGCGAGTTGTCCACAAAACCAGCCGTCGCCATAAGCGAACCGTAATTCATTTTCTTAAATTCAGACTTGGCTTTCTCTTCCAAATCTTTCTGATAAACCTGCATTGTTGGGTCAGTTAATTGACGCTGTCTTTTAATAATTTCATCTGGCGACATTTGAGTAATGTTGGCGTTCCAGAACGTCATGCGCTTGTCCATGCCCTTAAAGTTCTGGTCAAACGCAACTGGATTTTCTTGCTGTCTTTTTGAAAGATAAGCATACGCGGCCTTTGCCTTCTCAGGGTCATCGGCTGCCGTCATGCCAATCAATGCACTTCTAAATTTATCATCCTTCTCAAAGTGACGCAGCACGTCTTTGGACATAACCGTGTCCATGCTTTCGAGAATTTTCTTTGCAGAATTGCCGTCACTATTTAGCAAAGCATTTGTTACGCCAGTAACGTCACCCTTTGTAATGGTGGCGTCCATTATCGGCGTTCCCCATTTGCTTGAAATAGCAATACCCGCAGCGTCTTTCTGCTTCATAACTTGCTGCAAACCAGCAACAGGATTATCTTGGCTTATCCCTTCAATGACTGATGGCGGCTTTGACTGAATAAGGCTAACGTCTGGACGTGCAGCAAACGCCTGAGGGTCAAGCTGAAAATCCTTATTCATACCCTCCCATTGTTTTTTATAAGCATCAGCCATTTGCAAAGCATGAATGTCGCCAGTGCCAGCGGCTTCTGCGAAACTTTGCTGCACATGCGCCATATTGTCTGGATAGCCAGCCGCAGCAACGGCAGCCGGATGGGCCATGACATTATTGACAAGATTGCTGACGTTTTTTTGCAACTCTTGATTGTCTGGATTTGATGACGCCAACTGAATGTAAGACGCCATGTCAGTCGTTGACGGAACTAAACCGCGCGACACACCTTCTGAAATTGCTGGCAATGTCTGGTTTGCATAAGCAATTTGTTGCTTTGCTTCCGTCGCCAATATGCCATTGTATGTCGAAGCAAGAACCGGGTCGGCAGCTAATTGTTGCGGCGAAAACGGACGCGGGCGCGTATCCAAATCGGCAGGCGCGGCAACTTGCGGTAACTCTTGACCGCCGTTCAAACCATACATACGGTTCAACGTATTAAGACGGCCAGTAAAGTTATGACCACTTTGCGGGCTGTTTTGTGAATACCCTTGTGGCCTTTCAAAGTGCATTTGCGCAATAGCTAATTGATACGGCGATTGCGCCGCCTCGACCATTGCGTGTTCTGGACGGCTTCTTAGTTCAGAAAGCGCAGCATCAAATTGCTGATATACGTTTTTGCCACGCATATCGAGACGCTTTAAGTTATGTCCAAACAAACCATAACCAACGCCGCCATCATGCCATAGGCCGGGGTTCATATTACTTTCAGATAATGACGCGCCAATAAGCATACGCGCCTCATTGTCGCTTGCACCTTTGCTTTTCAAATAAGTGAAAGCTTGGTTTGCGCTAATGCCACCTCCAAGCGTTTGGTTTAAGTCTCCCTTAAACGGCGCGTTAATAGCGCCGACGCCCATGCCGCGTGAACCAAACAAATGCAAAGACTGCCCTTGTTGTTCTGGATGATACGCATGGTCTTGAACATTATGTCCGGGGTTTTTTTGCTGCCATTCACGGACTGCACCTACATCCTTTTCCATGTAGTCGTGCATTTGCTTTTCGCGCTTTAAAGCCTCATCAACTGTTCCATAATTAGGATATTTGTCTAAGCCAGACTTTTCAGCCTGTTTGATTACTTCTTCTGTATTGTCGTGGTGTTTGCCGCCCCAAACAGTCGGAAGTATATAAGCCCTTTCTTGGCCTTTAGGCCCAAGAGTAACAACAGTCGCTTTTACTGTAGAAATAGAACCGTCTTCGTTAGCAACGCCACCGCCAGCGCCTACAGTGCGAAGATTGTTTAAATGATATTTATAAAACGTTTTTTCCTGAGGCGTCATCTTTAACTGCGTTCGCGCATCACTAAAGTTTGCATCAAGATTAGGAAGCTGAGTATTAGGCTGCCTATTATCAATTTTATTTGTATTGACAATCTGCGTCATAGCAGTTGAAGGAGGAACACCCTTAAATACCTGCATACCTTTGTATGCGTTCCAACCACTACGCAGATTATTGGCGCTTTCATAATCGCCGTGAGAAATACTTTCTCTAATCTGCGCGTCTATCTGATCTTTGTCTGGCGCTTTACCAAGCTTGATGTTGCCAAGCGTCTCGTTAACAACAGACTTGTTATTGGCTATCCAGTTCTTTGTCTGGTCTGTCTGAAAACCTAAAGAATTGTAGATAGCAGTAAACTCTTTATCTTTTCCCTTATTGCGATAATTATCGACAGCCCATTGCTGACCCGCATCTAACCCTTGTTCTTGAACAATGCGTTGACCAGTGCCAATAGCATGACTAAGCCTAAGGTCATTGTTAAGATTGTTCATTGTGTCGGCTAATGTGCCGTCATTCATCTTACCCTTAAAAACAGGGTTAAGATTAAGAGACTTATAACCAGCCGCTACTTTCTTATACGGGCCGCTTTTTTGTAAGTCTTCAAATGAACCGGGAAACTGACGCGCATATTCCATCAAGTCTTTTGTGTCAGCCTTAATGCCAGCGCCGATTGTGTCCCACTGATTGTCTGTGTCTTGCGTAAATTTATTCGACACCATCGAAGGATAGTGTTGATTAAAATGCTGCCATGCCGCGTTATAAACAGCAAGACCTTGCTTACCGCCAAGACTATCTCTTAGTTGCTCCGCATAAGGCGTAAACCAACCCTTGAAGCCCTCCGGGTCGCCTTCAAATTGCTGACGCTTTTGCTGTATTTCATTGCCAATAAGTGAATTGGCCGCATAAATGCTGCTGACATTTTGCGCGTTAGCCATTGACGCGACATTTGCTCCAGTTTTTGGGCCAGCCGTTCCAATCGCGCCAGCGGTTCCGTGTTCCTGCGGCCCCATATTAAATAAGTTAAATGGCGACCAGCTATCGGTATTGCTTGGCCCATTTGCGCCAAACAAAAATCCACCATCGCCAGATGACGTGGGAACAAGATTGCCTTGTTCGTTCCGCATAAATGAAATGTTTTGTTCGCCGCTATTCTCAGCTTCTTTAGCTTGTTTATCCAGCGCGCCTTTAATTGAACCGCCAAGGCTTGATATGCCGTGGCCCATTGCAATCATACCCTCTGCGCCAGCGGTCGTCTTTTGTTGTGCAATTGCGCGCCACACACCTTCCGGCGGTTCTGGCGGCTTATACTGCAATAACTGCAAACCAGTAGTATTCTGTCCAAATAAGTCCATTGTCTTTATCCGAATAAACCGCCAAGACCACCAAGCATACCGCCAATGGCACTCATCCTGCCGCCGCTTCTAATTGCGCCAGCGTTTTCCTGCGCAAGTGACATATTAATCATGCCAGACAGCAATGCGATTTGCGCCATGTTGCGGTCTTGTTCAGCTTGCATATGATAATTCCAATCAGCATTTTCACGCTGATTATCATTCAATGTCTCAAACCTATTCTTAACAGCGTTATTAGACGGGCTATCGTAATCAGAACCCGTCATTGCAACGACGGCGTTTATCTGCCCCATTTGTTCGTAATTCTTTTGGCGCAAATAAAGGTCAGTCTGCGTTGCATTAAGGTCTTGCATTGCAGCGTCAATGTTTAATTGACCCGCCTGCCACATGGCCTGCATACCCTGCATCACGCCTTGGTTTTCAGCGTTCTTTGCTTCTATGTTGGCCTTTTGCATCTGGCCCATAGCTGATACGCCAGAACCAGCAAGGCCAATCACGCCGCCAATTGCACCAGCCCCGACACCCATTAGTTGCTTACCTCCAACGTAAACTCACAAACTGTAATCGGCCCCGGCCTATGCTTGATTAATTGAGAAGGTGCTTTCCACCCTCTCCCAAGATTGCGAATACGATAACCACCACTTAACAATTGAGGCTGCGTCGGTTGCGTCTCACCCCATTGATTTGTCGTAAAAACCTTATTGTTAATCGTAAAGTCAGTAGCATTAAGAACATTCGCATAAATACGATTAATGCCAATGCGCTTTGTCCTGTCACCAACACGGTCAAAATACGAATAAGGCTGAAATATACTTTCAGTAAACAACCCACCTACAACATTAGGCAAGATTGCCGCTTCGACGTTAGGCCCCGTTATTACAAAGCCATTCGCGTCAATCGGATAATCACCCAAGTCTTGGACGCCGTTAATCAAAGAAACAATTGTTCCGGCAGGCAACATATAAAACGGGCCTTTACCGGGAGGCGGATTAGCGTTGCCGTTATCTTGATTAACAAGCAAAGCAAAATCAAAATAAAGATTACTACTCTCAACCTCGACGGAATAAAATATTCCCCCGCCATTCTTTGGATATGAATTAGTAAAATAAACCTCAGAACCTCTTGTCGTTACCCACTCAGTCTTGCCTTGGCTTTTCCAAGGCGCCCATCCAATAAACATAGGCTGACCATCGCCACCAAATGCAGCTTTACCAACGACACAATTGCCATCGCCATTCACAACATAAACGTATCTTTCTGGACGCTGGCCGTCGCCAGTTGTAATGCCAAGAAAGACAGGATTGTTAAACAAATCATAGTGAAGGTCGGCAACATCCATCGCCAAGAACGGGCGCGTCAATGAACCTGTCGCACGAATAGCGCCAACGCGGTTCAAGCCTTGGTTTACGAAAAGAATGGCATCTTGAATTGTAACTGGACGAATATTGGAAATACCGTCATCCGCTATCTTTTCAAAAAACAATTGTCCCGGCTGCAATGGTGACTGCGCAGATACAGGCAGAAAATATACGCCACGAAACGTAAAAATAAACTGACCTTGCTGCCAACCAAGAACGTAATATATCTGAGGGCAGCCAGCGATTAACTCAAATATTGACGAGTTTGCGTTACTTCCCGCAGACGGATTGTTGCCAGCCGCAACACTGTCAACCCAAAAACCAAACGGGTCGCCAATGGCTGACCATAGAATAGCGTTCTGCGCTTGTTCAAAATTGGTGAACACAACGCGGTCACGGTCATAAGACACAGATGCAGGATAGCCGTTAATAGGCGACATAAACGCTTCCGCCCATTGCAGCGTCGGACTACCCGGCGCAGCATATGCAGGCGTATTCGTCATCTTGCTTTCGCCATTAGGCCCAACAAGATAATCGCTTGTCGCTTGAGGATAAAGGTTTGCATTGAATATAAGCTGATTAGTCATAATGCCAATCACGCACTTATTATCCAAATTAACAGAACCAACTTCTAACTTGACATTAGAATTGGTCGTCGAACAAATTTGACCCGGATAAAAATTCTCAGGATTATCTACAAATATTTCAACGCTATCTGGCAAGCGTTCAACAATATCAACCGTTATATGCCTATCGTCTATGTATGAAGCAATCTTGCATTGCTGACCAACAATCGAAAGATATTGTCCAACCATGTTAGGCGTAAAAACAGTCTCACCCGCAGGAACATTCGCGGCAGTAACTTCTACGCCTTTACCAGTAGTTGCTGCATATGAAAGAACAACACCTAACGAGGAACGACGATAAAACGGCTGTTGAATAATGCCGCCGCTTTTATCAAAAGCAAAGTCGCCGTAAGACCATGTAAGAGTTGTCCTACTCCAAAAGCAACAATAAGGGAGAATTGTCGCACCCGTATTAGGGTCACGATAACAAATAATAATGTTGTCGGAAGCTGGCGACCAAACAATGCTATTGACTGTTGCGTTTGTCCAAGGCAACCGAGTTGCATCCGTCTGACCTGATATAAAGTTTCCAAGCAAATCGTATATCTCAACGCGATTATCGCCAAAGCGAATAATAAACTCTTGTCCCGTCGAGACACGAAAATACTCGCCACGCCTGCAATCCGTATAATGCACAACGCTACGGCCCGGACGCTGTATAATCTGGCCCGTCGATAATGCACGCCAATTCTGCACAATCTCGCCGCCCGTCTTATAGGCAGGCAAGTCGTTGCGACGAAGGGCAGCCTCGTTAATCTGGCCGCCCGTAAAATCTACTTGAATATCAAGTTCGGCCTTACTCACCGCCAATATCCACCAATTCTACGACGCCACCGCGTTTCCCAAAGAGGCGACCGAAACATCGTTTTTCCGGGTTGTTCCTGCGCGTCTCTGGAAACAGCTTCTTGCAATATCTCTTCGGCGTATTTCTCAACGGCGCTGGCGGCCTGCATATCCTCATTCAACGAACGATAAAGCGTCGCCTCAATCTTTAAACGAAGCGCAGCAACAAAGCCCAAAGACCAAGGGTCATTTGTTTGAGGGAAAGGCGTGTATTGGCAATAAGCGCCATATGGTGCGCGTGTATGAACCTTATCATCTAATACTTTAATTTGCAGTTTTGGAGGATATAGACCCTCAGGAGGACGAACCTTTGGCGGTATCGTCTCGTCAAATCTTTTTATTTCTTCTGTGCGCCAAACATTTTGCAAAAACATACAATCGGCAGGCTTAAAAAAAGCATCCGTCATGCCAGGGTATGGGCTATCGCCAGCCCGTAGCATTTCAGCAAATGAAGTCGCAAAATTCCAATTGCGACGATAATAAAGTAATGGCACCCATTGTTCATAGGCGCTGTTTGAAACTATCCATTCTGATGAAGCGTCGTCATAAACATTGACGGTATTGTTGCCCGTATTGACAAGGGCTTGATTAACAATCGTCAGCTTATCAGATTGAGGAATGACTTGGCCTTGCGGCGAAGACTGACTGACGCGAAGGTTAGGTTCATTTGTCATGGCGGTAAATTAAACCGCGACATTTCCCGGCTAAACGCACTAGGAAAAGGGCCGGAATTTCTCCCGGCCCCTAACTCATAACCCTTACTTAAACCGTTTTACGAATTGACGGTTCAGACTGCTTTGGTGCAGTCTTTTCCTCAACCTTAGGGGTAAGGCTGTATTGGTCGGGAAAGCGCCTTACGGCGTCATGCGCATCAATCGCATAACCCTCGTATTCCGTTACTTTCCCGTTTTCCGGGTCACGATAATAGAACTTAATCCAGTTCGATTTAGCTGACATTTATTACCCTGCGTCGTAAGTTAACCAAGCATTGCAAACTGCGTTAGGCGCAGTTCCGTTAATGTCCATGCCAGCGCGGATATAACGATATACAATGCCAGAACGGAAATTCAGAACTGGAATGTAATCGGTTTCACCCGTCGTCACGGCAGGGCTTGCGCCAGCGGCAAGGAAAGATGGGGCAAGCGCAGTACGCGACGCGCCAAAATCCTGCACCGTCAACAACTCAACATTGCCAGCGGCAAAGTTAGGGTCGTTAGAACCGAGAAGATACACAGTGTATTCCTCAGTGCCAGCGGTCTGTTTGCGGCTAATCCAATCAATGATGAAATAGCCATCGAACAAGCCGGGGCCAACATCAAGCTGAACAGGGTTTCCACCAGACGTAAAGAAGCCAGAAGCCGCAAACGTCTGAGGCGTCGTGCCACCCGTAAAACAGGTAGCCGCATCAAATGTTCCGACTTTCGTTGGCGGATTAAACGGCATAGGTGCGCCGTTATTACCAATCCAAGGGCCGAGTGCCATGTTAAAATTCTCCTCTTATCCAGTTACGCTACGATGGTCGCAGCAGTGATAGACGTAAGGCGCGCAACTGAACGTGGATGTTCGCGGGCAATACCCCAGTCCCATTTAATATGCGTGGAGTTGAAAGGCGCACCAATCAACTGACCCTCAGGGCGAACCGTGAGAGGCGTTTGTTCAATGCCATACAGACCGCCATCACGCAGGCTGATGCAGTAAACAGATGCCGTCTGTGCAGCACCGCCGCCAGCGCCAACCTCGTTGAACGGAAGCATGTCAGGGCTGTCATCTGGTTCGTAGCCGAACAGAATTGGCAGGCCATTGAACTTCATCACGCGGCGACCGAACGGGTCTTTGTCATCCGAATAAACAACTGTGTTGTTCGTTACGGTCGAGTTACGCGCAGCCGCATCAAGGTAAGGCATAAGGCCGCGAGGCATTAGCCAATGCGTAGGCTTGTTCACCAACCAATAAAGGATTGAGAGATTAGCAAGCGATAAAGGGCCGCCTCCCGCCTGCGTTGAGTTGTTATACAAGTTGCCGCCCGTTCCTGCGTTGGTCGCAAGGTTCGTGCAGCGCGCTTGAATACCATTCGGCGCAGTTGGGTTAAGGTCGTTGTCAGACTTGATGAAAGACTGAGTAAACATCTGCGCAAGGGCAGTTGTTTTAAGCTTAATCTGACGTGCTTCATGGTCAGGGCCAAGTCTGTCCATAATTGCGCGGTCAACTTTGACGTATTCGTCAACGAAGAACGTGTCTTCTTCACGAAGGTTAAAGTGACCAGTTGCTTCGCCGCCAGCCGTATTAAGACCACGGAAACCAACAGATGGAACATTCGCAATATCCATGTAAGCGCGCTTACCGTTCATTGCAGGAAGAAACGGCATAGATGACATAAGGTCACTCTCTGCCGCCATGTTTTCTACGAAGATACGGGTAGGACTATCCTGTTCCATAGTCTTCGCATATTCAAGGAGTGTAATCGGGTTTGTTACACCCGAAACAATCGTCGCCATTTTTGTTTACCTCTTAGCCAGTTCGGCGGTCTTGGTTGCCTCTGCGATGCCACTTGTCTACGAAAGATAGCTTCGCAAAATCCGCGTCGTCGCCGCCGTTAGCGCCGTCACGTCCCAAGCCAGAGAACGAACCCGCGCCCTGACTTGTGATAGCTTTCTGAACTTTCTGCCAAGACCGAACTATATCGGGCGTCCAGAGGGTTTCGTTTAATTGTTCAGCAACTTTGTCACCGAACGAACTTTTGAAGAAAGTTTTCAGTGATGAAATTTGCATGTCTGCATCATCACCTAATTGCTTCATCAATTCGCCTTTATGCGCATTAATCTGCTTAACGTAAGCGTCTTGGTGCGCATTAGAAGCTTCAATAAACTTCGTCGCCAGCGAATTATATTCCGCTTTTGTCATGCCCTTGGAATACGCTTCCTCTTGAAGCAATTTCCACATCGGGCTTGACTTATCTAATTTGTAATTCTCAGGAAGCTTGTAGTCTTCCGGCGCATAGCCATACTCGTCAGCTTTAGCTGGCATTTCAGCTTTGCGCGCAGCGGCGTCAGCTTCAAGCTTCGCCTTAAAGTCAAATACTTCTTTTGCGTCTTTGCTTAACTCTTCGTATTTGACGCCTTTCGTCGCGTCATAATACTTGTCGTCCCAAAGCCAACTTGGCTTTTCAGGAGTTGTTAAGCCTTCTTGGGATTGACCCTGAGTTGTTTCTGACGTTGTTGCTGCGGCCTCTGATAAGTTCGGCTGCGTCGTTTCGTCTGTCATGCCTGTATTCTTCCAATTCTAACAACTGAATGAGTGTTGCCGCCAAACTACGGCGACCTTCGCGCCACCAAAACGCACCGCCTTCTGAGTTAGGCGGCGTCAGTGTCATCATTTCTTTCAGTAAGAATTGGCAAAGCGACGCGGCCTCTCCATGCGCGCCCAATCGCTTCAAGTCTTCAATCACAACATCGTCAGGTATCATTTACCGAATGGCCCCACTTGCGGCCCGGCAGAGGCCATTTGTTTTGGATTGAAAGCGCCGCCAACCCCGCCAGACAAACGCGGTCTTGGCATCGCCGCATCTGGCCCGGCCATGTCGGCTGACGGCGCTTGTCCCTGCGGCATTGCAGGGCCTCCTGCTTGTGCGCCACCCATCATCTGCGACATTTGCGCTATCGCAGCACCAATCATTTTTGGGTCACGGCGTTTCCACAAATCATCAACGCCCATCTTGGTTGCAATATTCTGCAACGTAGAAGCGCCATCGGTAGACATTTTCCACTCTTCGGGAAACGCAGACGCGCCAATCTGTGCAAAGCGGGCAAACAACGCCACGTCTTCTTGCTGCGCAGAACGTAATGCAGGATTATACGGAAGAAGTGTTACGGCCTGTTTCTTGCCGTCTTCATCCTCAAACGTAATCTTTGGAATTTCACCAGATTTTTCCAGCAAGTAAATGAAACGCTGATAAGTGCCAGCACAAAACTCTTGCCAGAATATCAAGCCCGGCGTTCCAATACGACGCTGCGCAAGCGTCATTTCATCCAGCCATTGCGTCGCAGTCGGAGGCGTCTTGCCGTCTTGCTGCGGCCAATCCAAAAAGAACAACCGTTTAATGCGCGTTTCCAAATCATTCGTAAGGAACAACGCGGCGTCTAAACTTGGCGGCATATACAAGTTCTTGATAGCGCCTTCTTCGCCCGGCCTAATGGCGTAAGCCATGCCAGCCTCAATACCCTCTTCGATATTGGTGAAGCTGCTATCTGGAAATGAAATTGGCGGGTTTAACGCAAGGTCAACCGTCTTGACCTTCTTAAACGTCAGTTCGTCAATAATGCGCAGGTCAGGCAAAGCCTGCATTAATGGGCCAATACCCCAAGCCCAATCTGGCGTCGCATTGAAACGCGCCACAACAAGCGGGCAAGACCCCTCACCTTTCAGAACAGCGTCATGACAATAATGGCCGTTGACCGTTATGACATGTTGCCACTTTTCGGTCGAACCCTCGTAGATACGCCAGAAACCCCATACCACAATGCAGTTAATGTTTTCGTCACTCTCGCCGCGTTCACGAACAGGCTTTGGAATATCATAATCGCCTAACACATCTTGCAAATAACGATATTGGACATGACGAACCACAAAGCGGTCATCAATCTGGCCGTTAGGGCCAGTGTTAATCTCCAACTCACGAATAGGAATAGCCTGCACAACTGGCGGCTTCCAAGCATGGGGATGGTCAATCCATAGCGCCACAGTTCCCAACGCCAAGTCAGGATTAAACGCTTTACCTATCTCGCCATAAAAATTGGACGACTGAATAGACTTGAACACAGTGTCGTCTGATTGCGCTAAAGCAATCGCAACATCCTGTTTGTGTTCTGGCGGCACTTGCGCTGATGGCTGCCGAATAACCCACGCCTGCGTCTGAGGACAGAACGTATTAATAATCACAGTCGGAAAGTCACCGCACATTTCAAAGGCAAATGACGTATTAACCGTCTGAATTTCATTCCACTTGCCAACCGGCTTGGGGGCAGTCGAATTAACAACCAGCGCACGATGAGGCGCTGCAAAGGTATAACCTTCTAGCATGTCCCACTCGAACGGCGCTTTCTGCCGCCGGGCCTGCGTCAGCCTGCGCTTGGTCAGCCGTTCCAGCTTCTCAATACGCTTCTTCTCGTTGCGTTCTTCTTCTTCGTCCTCAGGACGGCGAATATCCATGACTTAACTCTTCGCCGGAGAACTTGCAGGCGTCGCTGTGCTAGTCATCGGATTGCTTGCCAACTGCGTCAGAAGAGGCGTCGCAGAAAGGTTTGTCGTGGGAACAGTGCCAACATTTGGAGAAGACATGGCGGATGGGTTGGTCATATTCCCGCCGCTAGCTGATGTTTGCGCACTATTCTGACCATACTGACGAAGCATATCCCAAGTGTTGGCCTGCACGTCAGCTTGAACTTGTTTGGCTTGTTGCTGCGCTTTAGCGTCTTGCTGCGCGTTAATTTGCTGCATTTGCTGTTGCTGCATTTGCTGCATTTGCTGCATCATCATGATGGTCATCATCATCATCATGCCATTATCGCCACCACCCCCACCGCCCATAGGTATTCCCCTGCAAGTCTAATTGCAGGCAGGCTAATCAAGCGAGGCTAGAGGCGCGACGCACCGCAGCTATGGCGTAAATAATTCGGCGTCTCTCGACAAAAGATAATGAAATAGCTGGTCGGGAGTTAAAACAAACGGGGCCTTAACCCCTAAGACATGTTTGACGAAAGCCACACAATTAAACAGCGGTCGGATAATGACAGGAGACGGACGCTTGATAGGGAATTTGAGAACGTCAACCTCGCCCATCGTCTTGCTGATTATCTCAATAACCTCCGTATCGCCGGGGCCAACCAGAACATCAACGCCAGCAAAGTTAAGGTCGATATAAATCCAAGTGTCGGCTGGCGCTGAATAGCGCATAATGCTGACGTGCTTATATGTGCCGGGACAGACGCGCTTCCAAATCGGGCTAACCGTATCTTTGGAAAAGCAAACAAACCAATGGTCAAGAACCTCTGGCCGTCTAAATATCTCGGTCAAGAATTTCCCTTTCTTTCCTCTCTATAAATTCAGCAATATCTTTCAAAGAAAAGTATCTGTTGCGATATGCTTTCAATATAGATTGAGTGTCCCAATCAAGACATGCGTTGCATATCCTGTTTCGTAACTCAAAAGGCAAAGTATCATAAGCTTGCATAACGATATACGGATTTGGCTTTTCAGTATTCGCACAATCACTTTCCACCTGCCCTGCGTTTGACATTTCCATATCTCCGTAACGACCTGTCTTCCCGCGTGACATTTAAAAACTTGGGGCCTTCATTATAATTAGCGCCATTTAAAACACGGCCATTGCCAAGATATAAACACATATACTGCAAGCAATCGCATATATCAGAATACTTATCCTTCTCAGGAGTTGGGTCTTCACCCAACATAAGCTTGCGCATCCTGTATTTACCAGACATGCCCGCAACCAATGTTGAACATTCAGTCGGGTCAATTTGCAATCGCGGGCCACCATTCCACATCTCATTTAAGATTTGTTCCACAGCCATAATTCTTGTTTGAATATTATTATTCTTAACAGGTGCAGGCGATACCAACATGCCATTAGCGCGAAATACATCGTAAGCCGTGTTTTCATCCGCCTGCCCTCTGTCCCTTCCCTTTGGGTCGCCCGTAAAACGATACATAGCGCCGGGAAATGTCTGGTCTAACATTCTCTTCAATGCTGGCGCGAAAGTCGTAGCGCCTACGCCATACATGCGAAACTCTTTTAGGATATAGAGTTTATTCGCAATTTCCTGTCCGATAAGGGCTGATGGACGACGACCAAAATCCAAAGAAACAACGACAGTATACATAGGATTATATTCAAGAGGGCGCGGGCTAACATGCGTTTCTCTCCTAAACATCGGCCACACAGGGTCGCCATCAACCACAAATGTTATGCGGTTCATAAGACGGCTATCAATCCATTGCTTGGATTTGCCCCGCCTTTTTTCTAAATAGAAATTATTGACCAGCCATCTTTTGTTTTCGGCTTTCGGGTTGTCGATATAGTCCACAACACTTTTGTTGTCTGGCCCCAATACCTCAATCAATGCAGGCGGCTGAATAAAGTATGACCAATCATCAGGCCAAAAGGTTCTTTCTTCTTCTGGCACTTCATCTGGATATGGTGCTTCTCGCGTCATCTGCATTAGCCAATGGTCTTCATTCGGCGCGTTCAAGTCGCCTATCACGCCAGACCATGTTGGGCCGCCATCCTTCAAAGCGGGATAACGACCCGTTCGACTTTCCGCTTCGTCAAAGATTGCGTGAGGAATAAACTCTAACTCGTTGAACCATACGCCCGTCAATTCCAGCGAACGAAGCTTGGCAATGTCTGTCTCATCATCAAGCGCCAGAAACAAAACCTCGCACTCAACATCAGCCCACTTCATAACGTGGGTCATTGGCTTGCCCCAATTGAACCGCCCGTAAAGGCGTTCATCAAACCAATCAAGCCAAGTCTTAACAGTCGTATTTCTCAACGCTGGATAACTATTGCGGATGACAGCCCATCGGCTGCGTCTTATGCCATCAAGCGGATTAGGCGCTTGTTCTGCTGCAATCATCGCTATCTTGATACAAGAACACGATGACGTGCCGGAACCAATAGGCCCTCGTATCACACTGACATGCGCGCGGTCGGTCAGATATTGCGCAAGTATCTTGCCATCTGGTTCAAAGATTTTGCGACCATACTGGTCAATATCTAACTGCGCCATTAGTCCTTCTTATCGAACCATTGGTGTTCGCCACACCAACTTGTGTCGTCAACAATAGGAAACGGCGTCACATCAACATTCAACACGCGCCGTTCTGAATTGACATAACCCCCCGCGAACGGAGGGTTACGCCGACATAACCAAACAGGAGAAGGATAATTCGTCACCTTCTCCCCAAGGTAAACGCAAGTCTTGCAACTCACGCCAGCCATTTGATGACCTGTATGATTACAGCATCTATGAAAGGACAACCTGACATTGGCTTACCACTCGATAATCACAACGCCGCCACGACCAACGTAGCCGCCGCCGCCACCGCCTGAGTTATTTGCTTCGCCAGCACCACCCGCGCCAGTGCCATAACCAGAGGTAGGAAAAGTGCCGCCAGCCGAACCTAAGAAAGAACTACCGCCAGCGCCACCAACAGTTTTTGCGCCATGTGGCGTCGTAACACTTAGTCCCGGCAAACCATTGCCGCCGGAAATAGCGTCAAGATTGAACATTACTGCGCCGTCAAAGCCATCGGTTTTCACAACACCGCCGTCGCCCGGCTTTGTGAAGCCTTTCTTCTCACTGCCTTGCACATAGCCACTTTCGCCGCCTTTGCCGCCCTCGCAGTAAAGATACGATGATGCCTTACTTGCAAGACGGAAATAACTTTCAGTTCCGTCGCCTAATCCTTTGTAGTTTGAACAGCCAACGCGAACCTTAAACGCATCGCCAGCCTTAAACTTGTAGCCGTAGAACATTGCGCGAGAATAAGCACCGCCGCCGCCACCAGCGCCGCCAGAACCTTCATTCGCGTTGTTCGACCAGCCGCCACCAGTACCGCCGCCGCCAACAACCGTCACACGGAAATACTCAACTCCTTCCGGCAACGTCCAATCATAATCCTTTTCGTAATATGTGTTGTTTTCAAAAACCCTGCGGTTTAAGAAGCCAACTGCGTCAGTCGTGTTAATCACGCCGTTTGCATCAACCTCCAAGCCCTTGCCGATTTGAACAATGCCGGGAGACGCAGTCGTCGCAAGGCTTGGCGTAACAAGACCATTTGCGTCAACATCCAGACCGCCGCCAATTTTAACAAGGCCAAGGTCTGACTTGCTTGTCGTCTTAACGCTGACAACACCCTTCGCATCAACGTCAATATTGTTGCCAACTTGCACAACACCGAGCTTTGCTTTGGTCGTGTAACCAATAGCGTCAGACAATGGGCCAAAAGCAACCGACACATCGACGTTATCAACCTGCGTCACAAACGGCATAAAGCCCGCTTTAACATTCGGGCCATTTGTCAGAAGAAGCGTATAGTCAAAGCTATCGTTTTTAATGCCAGCGCGATATGCACCCGTCTGGTCAAGCAATGTAACCTGACCGCCAAACGATACAGTCTCGCCTAACGTGCCGTCTTCCTTAACAACAGGCGCGCTGCCGCCAAGAATAAGATTGCCGTTAAGGAACGTCGCAGTCGTTGAACCGCCAATCTTGCCGTAACCATCATAAGCAATCGCCGCAAACGGAACACCCGTAAATGGCTTAGCGGAAATCATACCATCCGGCGCAATGGAGAAATTGCTGTCAGGCATAATGCCGCCAACAACACCTTCACTTGCGTTTGTCGGAGGAAACGCTTTTGGCTTATCAACAATGTCAAGCCAATATGGCGCGCTGGCCTCAGTTCCAATCGTGCCGTCTTCTGCAATGCTAATGCCCGCACCAATCTTGACGCCGCCAAGCAAATAGGTCGAAGCAATTGGCAAATCCACCGCAGCCGCATTAATCGTGCCGTCAATGTCAATGCTGATATTGTTGCCAGCCTTAACGCCACCAACCTCAGTATCAGAAGCAATCGTCGGCGGATATGCAGTCGGCTTATCAACGATAATGTCCCAATCAACTTGCTGGATGTTTGCGCTAAGTGTTCCGTCAGGACCAATCGACACGCCGTTGCCCTGCTTTACGCCACCAAGAACATTGGTTGCCGCAACAGGCGGCGGGAAACTTGCGGGCTTGTTAAGAATTTCATTCCACTCAGGCGCAGCCGATACAGTGCTAATCGTGCCGTCTGGTTCAATGTTAATACCAGCGCCCTCTTTAACGCCACCCAATTGACTTGCTGACGCAATAGCAACCGGGAACGTGGCTGGCTTATTAATAATGCTATTCCAATCCGGCACAGCGCCTTGCGTCGATAACGTGCCGTCACCCGTAACATTAAGGCCAGTGCCGACTTTAATGCCGCCAAGAACAGTTGGCGTTGCTGGAACAATTGAAGAGGCGCTTGCCGAGATTGTGCCGTCGCCAGCAATCGTAATATTTGCGCCCTGCTTAACGCCGCCGACAACAGCCGCCGTTGCAATTGGAGGAGTAAATGTTGCGGGCTTATTGGTAATTTGCGACCAATCAGTTGAGCCGCCACCACTTGCTGAAATTGTTCCGTCAGCGGCAATCGTAATATTTGTGCCAGCTTTAACGCAGCCAAGAGTAGATTTAACTCCGGGGTTGTCTGGATATTCCCGACCAGGAGCGCCAATGTCGTCACCCAATACCCAAACGGTAATTCCCGTCTTGTTATTTACAGTCGTAATTGCCGCAGGGTTGGGGACAGGCCCCTTCTTAATCTCGTCGGTCATCTTAGAACCATCCACGCCATAAGGGTTATCGCGCCAGCCCAAAGCAGACCCAGCGTCAAGCCCAAAATGACGTAGAGGCGGTTACTCATAAACGCACTACCCTTTCATGCCCTTCCGCATATACTTGGCAGCTATCTCAGACATATTTTTAATTAATTGTTGCTGATAACCTTCCGCGCATGTCTCAGGAATAAACCCTTCGCTGCCAGCGTAGACCTCGTAGATTTCTCGAAATGCGTCCTCTAGTTCAGCAATTCGTTTTGCTTGCGCATCAATAGCGTCGACAGCATCAAGCGCATCTTCTGGGTCAACCGTAGGCGCCATTTCCACACATTTCAATGTGTCTCTGGCAGCAATACCATCACGACGCAATCTCTCAACAAGGTCTGAATAGTCAGTCATTCCTTCTCTCCTAATGCCTTACGGGCTTGGCGTAGGTCTGTCTCTTTAACAATAATTTCCCATGTGCTGTTTTCGATTACAGTCCCAGTTGTTTTGGTAACTTTGAAATGTGCAGCATCAGCAAACGGCTTTAATGCTACCCCTAATTCAGCAATCCGCTCATTACCTTTTTCTATGTCAGCCAAATATTCCAAAGCCAGTTCCTTTTGCTGCTCCCATAGTTCAGTCGCACACTTTAGTTCGCGCTGTAAAAGCTCAATAGCGGCGGCGGCTTCATTACAAGAACTCTCAGGCCAATCTGTATCGCAACAGCATTCGCTGGCTGACTTAGCGGCACAAGTGCAGTTTAACTTTATGCCACGCAATCGCTTCACAAGGTAGGCGTAGTCACTCATATCCTGCAAGCCTTTCGCACTAACCCATAATCCCTAACCAGCTTCGCCAACTCGCCATTAGGGTTCTTCCTAATCTCAACCGCCGCAGCCCTTTGCTGTTCACGACTATACTGCTTCAACGAAGCACATACGCCGCCGTCAACACCAACACGGTCATCGCAACCCACAAGGCTAAAACTCGCCCCTATCAAAGTCGCGAGCAGTATCACTCGTCTCATATTCCGCATTGATTATCTCCGCTTGCTTGCGCGCAACTTCACGCTCACGCCGCGCCTCATCAGCCTCCTCATTCGCCAACAGCCAATGTCCAAGCTTCACACGCAACCAATTCAGCAACCACTCAATCATAACTTCTCCGCAACCAACGTCGCATAACCCGCAATATCTACCCAACTGTCAGCGTAATTAGGGTCGCCATTCAATATCCGACCAACCTTATGCGCTATCATCTCCAACGCTTCAGTCTGCGAACAATCCAAATCACCCCACTTAGGAGACAACCTCATCACATCCTTCAATGCCTGCGTAATCTCAGCATGACCCCTAAACGAACCATACCGCTCGCCACGCTCCGCCAATACTTCCGCAATCAATGGCCCATCCCCAATTCTAACCGAACAACACCACACTCAACATAACAAACCATCCTATACGGACACTCCTCGCGTCTAGCCCATTCATTAAATAACAACGAACTCTCAACACCAGATTGAACCAAAACATCAATCAAATCATCGCAATCAAAAACTAAACCATCAACAACTCGCTGATGAAGACCACATACATATAAAAAATAATCCAACACATCATCCGGCAAGTTCACCATCGTAGCCACCCAATGTTCCGA
>Ga0007855_1000065_pt1 | contig 44679 bp, 41 predicted proteins | sample CryBogCBH01Aug08_FD_71230 | JGI IMG/M metagenome (GOLD analysis project Ga0007855, IMG submission 71230) | Freshwater microbial communities from Crystal Bog, Wisconsin, USA - CBH01Aug08 | ecosystem: Environmental > Aquatic > Freshwater > Lake | place: Crystal Bog, Wisconsin, USA | collected...
TGGCGAGACCTATCGTCGACTTTGCCAGCTTTAGCCGAGGTAGGCATTTTTCGTGATAGTTGTTTTGAAGGCTGCGTCTATCGCGGCGACTAGGGAAAGCGATTGCTGCGCAAAGATCGCGGCGGTTTGCCGCTATTGCGCAAGCCCTTAGTGATCTCTAGGGTTGTCATTGTCATTTAAGCTTAACATCCACCGAGGACGCGCCGCTCAAGAATGGCGCACCGACAAGAGTGGAGCCGGCAGGGGAAATCAGGGAAATGGCGAATAATAAGGTCATCAGCGCCGATGAGGCGATTGCGCTTATTCGTGACAATGACGTCGTAACAACTACGGGCTTTGTCCAAAGCTGTATTCCAGAAGCCCTCCATGCTGCGCTGGAGAAACGCTATGTTGAAACCCAGCACCCGCGCGATTTAACTTTGATCATGACGGCGGGCGCTGGCGACAGCAAGGGGCTTGGGACTGGACGTTTTTATCATGAAGGCCTGTTGCGACGTGTGATCGCGGCGAATTTCGGCCGCATGCCAAAAGTCGCGCAAGCGGCGCAGGATGAAAAAATCTGCGGTTATAATTTACCTCAAGGCGTTATTTCACAACTCTATCGCGCCTGCGCCTCCGGTCAGCCGGGCCTGTTTTCCAAAGTCGGTCTCTACACTTATGTCGATCCGCGGTTTGGCGGTGGCAAGGTTAATGAGCGCACACAGGAGGACATGGTCAAATATCATAACATCCAAGGCGAAGAATGGCTGTTTTATATTGCAACGAAAATTGACGTCGCTTTCATTCGCGGCACGAGCGCGGATCCTTCTGGCAATATTAGCATGGAGAAAGAGGCGTTGGTCCTCGATAATCTTGCTCAAGCAATGGCCGCGCGCAATAACGGCGGGCTTGTCATCGCTCAGGTTGAACGCATCGTCGAGCAAGGATCGATTAAACCCAAAGACGTTCACGTCCCCGGCGTTCTTGTGTCAGCTGTTGTGGTTGCAGAAGAACCCGAATTGCATCGGATGAATTACGGCGTGATGTATAATCCGGCATTGGCCGGCGAGATCCGCGTGCCGGTGGAAAAATTCGCAAAAATGCCGCTCGACGAACGCAAGATCATCGCACGTCGCGCTGCTTTTGAGTTGCCGCCTAATGGCGTTGTTAATCTTGGCGTTGGCGCGCCTGAGGGTATTTCAGCCGTCGCCAATGAAGAAAAAGTAACGCCCTATATTACCTTGACCACAGAAGCAGGCGCTATTGGCGGCGTGCTCGCATCGGGATCAAGTTTTGGCGCAGCAACAAATGCGGACAGCATCATTCAGCAGAACCAGCAATTTGATTTTTATGATGGCGGCGGTCTGGATATGACATGCCTTGGAATGGCGGAGGCAGACGTTCAGGGCAACGTCAATACGTCAAAATTTGGCGGTCGGTTAAATGGATGCGGCGGCTTCATCAATATTAGTCAAAATGCGCGTCTTGTTGTTTTTGCCGGCACATTTACCAATGGCGGTTTACGCGTCGCAATTGAAAATGGCAACGTCGTCATCCTGCAAGAAGGACGCAATAAAAAATTCCTCAACTTTGTTGAACAAATCACCTTCTCAGGAAAATTTGCTCAAAAACGTAAACAGCCAGTTTTCTACGTCACAGAGCGTTGCGTGTTTGAGTTAAAAGAAAAAGGCCTTGAACTTATCGAGGTTGCGCCTGGCATTGATATCGATAAACATATTTTACCTTTCATGGACTTCAAGCCAATTATCGTTGAACCGCAATTGATGGATAAGCGGATATTTATTGATGAGCCAATGGGGTTGTTGAATGATCTCATCAACCTGAACATGTCAGATCGTGTGACCTATGATGCCGAGAGAAATATTCTTTTTGTTAATCTAGAAGGTTGGAACGCACGTACGAAAAAAGACATCGATGAGTTACGTAAGACATTGGTTGAAGCCTCAGACAAGGTCGGCAAGCGCGTCAATTCTGTCGTTAATCATGACGGTTGGAAGATCAATGAAGCGCTTTATGACGATTATGCTGAAATGATCGAATATATGAGTAAGCATTACTACATAACGACTACCCGATACGCCACGAGCGCTTTTGCGCGGCTAAAAATGAAAGAGGCGCTCTCCAAACGCGGTCTACAACCACATGTGTTTGAGCGGCGTGAAGCGGCGGAAACCTTCCTTCAGGTTGTTGCCGATGAGGGAGCCTCGAACCGGTAGGCTGTATCTCCTAGGTTTTTATTGCGGGATGATTTTGTGATTGACCGAACCAGAGCAACGAAGGCTTTGGTTCGGTCATTGCGCTTAAGGAGACATGTGTCAAAAGCCGGCGTTAGCATTTTAAATAATTGAATTTAAGATAATAACTATAGAAAATGGTGCGCTGATGGGTCATGACTTGCAGCTTTTATAATCGACGTATATAGATATCTTTATATCTTAATTAGAGGTCTTGAATGGTCACCCCCGGCACAAGCGCCAGGCTGGAGCCCGCAATAGCCGCTTTGAACGCGGCTGGAGAAGAAACGCGTCTACGTTTGCTGGCGCTGCTGGCGCAATGCGAATTGACGGTTAGCGAGGTTGTGACAATCCTAGGCCAATCACAACCGCGGGTGTCGCGTCATTTAAAACTCCTCGTAGAGGCTGGTCTTGTTGAGCGTCGACGGGAGGGCGCATGGGCGTTTTTTCGTCTTGCGCGGCCCAGAGGCGTTGGCGCCTTGGCGCGCGATATCGTCGATTGGTTGGATCCAAGCGACCAGGTGCTTTCTGAAGACAGCGCAAGATTAGCCGACGTTCGTCACGCACGCGCTGAAAACGCTGCGCGATACTTTGCCGCTCATGCAAAAGAATGGAATGATATTCGCTCTCTACATGTCCCAGAAGCATTGGTGGAAGAGGCAATGCGCGAGGCTATTGGCGACAAGACTGTCAATTGTCTTGTTGATCTTGGCGCAGGCGCAGGACGTATGCTGGAGATATTTGCTCCGCTTTCACAGCGCGCAATTGGCGTTGATCTCTCATCGGCCATGCTTGCAGTAGCGCGCGGACGTCTTGAAGAAACAGGCTTGAAAAATATTCAATTGCGGCAGGGAGACATTTATGCGCTCCCAATTGATCGTAATTCTGCAGATCTCGCCATCATGCATCAAGTATTGCATTATCTAGATGATCCAGCACGTGCGTTGCGTGAGGCTGCGCGCGTGTTGGCCCCGGGTGGGCGCTTGTTGGTTGTGGATTTTGCGCCACATCAGGAGGAAGCCTTGCGCGACAAACACGCGCATCGACGCTTGGGTTTCTCCGAAAACGAAATAACCAGTCTGTTGAAGCAATCGGGTTTGGAAACAACTCTGCATCGAGAACTCACGCCTGAAGCGCATGAGGGCGCGAAGTTAACAGTATCACTCTGGCTCGCACGTGATCCACGCATCATATCCGACGCCTCGCCAACGACGACCTATGAGATTGCGTGATGTTTAATGCCTTGCACCCAACCGCGTCAGGAAAACGGTTTAATATTTCCTATGAATTTTTTCCGCCAAAGACTCCAGAAATGGAAACGCAATTATGGGAGACCGTTAATCGTCTGGCGGCCTTATCGCCGCATTTTGTCTCCGTAACTTATGGTGCTGGCGGAACGACGCGTGAACGCACGCACCATCTTGTTGCGCGTATTGCGCGTGAAACAAAGATGAAACCAGCTGCGCATTTGACCTGCGTCTCGGCCTCTCGCGAAGAGATAAATCAGATTGTCCATGACTATTGGGACGTCGGCGTTCGCCATATTGTTGCGCTTCGAGGCGATCCACCAACAGGGGTCGGCGAAAAATTCAACGCTCATCCCAATGGCTATAAAAGCTCGACAGATCTCGTGCGCGGTATTCGGCAGCTGCATGATTTTGAAATCTCTGTTTCGACCTATCCCGAAGGTCATCCTGAGAGCGCGTCAATTATGCAGGATCTTGATGCTCTTGAGGCAAAAATAGACGCCGGAGCGACGCGGGCGATTACGCAATTCTTTTTTGATAATGATATTTACTTCCGGTTTCTGGACCGCGCGCGGGCGCGCGGCGTCAAAATTCCAATTGTTCCAGGCATAATGCCCATTCGAAACTTTAAACAGGTTGCTGGTTTCGCACAGAAGGCTGGCGCAAGCGTGCCTTTATGGGTTGCGGAGCGGTTTGAAGGTTTGGATGATGATCCGCAAACGCGCGCGCTTGTCGCAGCGGCGACCGTTGTCGAGCAAGTAATGGGTCTGGCGCGCTCTGGCGTCGAGGAATTCCATTTTTATACAAATAATCGGGCAGACATGGTCTTCGCCATCTGTCATTTGCTTGGCGTGCGGCCAGCAAAAGAGAAAGTAAGCGCATGAGTTTCGATCACGACCACGGACCAAAAATCACAAAATTGCTTCAAGAAATGGCGCAGCAACGCATCCTCATCCTTGATGGCGCGATGGGGACGATGATTCAGCGGCATAACTTCGAAGAAGTCGATTTCCGCGGCGTGCGGTTCAAGGGTCACGGCAAGGATTTGCGCGGCAATAATGATCTTTTAATTCTAACGCAACCTGAAGCCATCAAGGCAATTCATATCGCCTATCTAGAAGCTGGCGCTGATATTATTGAAACTAATACTTTTTCTTCAACAACGATCGCACAGGCGGATTATGGCCTTGAAGAGATTGCCTATGAACTTAATCTCGAGGGAGCAAAACTTGCTCGCGCTGCAGCAGATGAGGTCGCCGCAAGAACAGGTATGCGACGTTTTGTTGCTGGCTCTATTGGCCCAACAAATCGCACTGCCTCAATCTCGCCTGACGTGTCCAATCCAGGTTTTCGCGCAGTAAGTTTTGATGAACTATGCCTTGCATATAAGGAAGCGGCGCTTGGGTTAATTAATGGCGGCGCAGATATTATGCTGGTCGAAACAGTCTTCGACACATTAAACGCTAAAGCAGCAATTTATGCGCTTGAAGATGCGTTTGATGAAGTAGGTACGCGCTTCCCCATCATGATCTCAGGCACAATCACAGATCTTTCTGGTCGCACGCTTTCTGGTCAGACCGCGGTTGCTTTTTGGAATTCTCTCTCACACGCCAGACCTTTCTCAATTGGCTTTAATTGCGCCCTCGGCGCACGTGAAATGCGTCAGCATATTGCTGAAATTGGACGCGTTGCGGATACGCGCATATGCGCGTTTCCAAATGCAGGCTTGCCAAATGAATTTGGACTTTATGACGAAAGTCCAGAATATATGGCCGAACTCGTTGGTGAATTTGCTGCAGCGGGACTCGTTAATATTGTGGGCGGTTGTTGCGGCACAACGCCTGATCATATTTCTGCGATTGCTCAGGCAAGCAAAGGAAAAACGCCGCGCAAGCTTCCCAAAATTGAGCCCATGCTGCGGTTGTCAGGCTTAGAGCCCTTTACACTGACGAAAGATATTTTATTCGTCAATGTTGGCGAGCGCACCAACGTAACAGGATCGGCTAAGTTTCGTAAGTTGATCACCAATGGAGATTATACGGCAGCTCTTGACGTTGCAAGAGATCAGGTCGTTAACGGCGCGCAAATCATTGATATAAACATGGACGAGGGGTTGCTCGATTCCAAGCAAGCAATGGTTGATTTTTTGAATCTACTTGCGGCTGAGCCAGATATCGCGCGTGTCCCGGTAATGGTCGATTCCTCTAAATTTGAGGTTATTGAGGCAGGATTAAAATGTTTGCAGGGAAAAGGAATCGTCAACTCCATTTCTCTCAAAGAAGGTGAAGAAAAATTTATTGAGGAAGCCAAGAAAGTTCGGCGCTATGGCGCAGCAGTTGTCGTGATGGCTTTTGATGAAAAAGGTCAGGCGGACACGCTGGCGCGCAAGGTGGAAATTTCAACAAGAGCATATAAAATTCTGACGCAGACAGTTGGCTTTCCGCCACAAGACATAATATTTGATCCCAATATTTTTGCTGTTGCAACAGGAATTGAAGAACATGAAAATTATGGCGTTGACTTTATAGAAGCAGCGCGCGCCATTAAGAAAAATTTGCCCTATGCGCATGTTTCGGGCGGAGTCTCTAATCTATCCTTTTCATTTCGCGGCAATGAGCCAGTGCGTGAGGCAATGCACTCTGTCTTTCTCTATCATGCAATTTCTGCAGGGATGGATATGGGCATCGTCAATGCCGGCCAGCTCGCGGTTTACGCAGAAATTACTGATGAGTTACGCGAGGCGTGCGAAGATGTTGTTCTTAACCGAACACGAGATGCAACGGAGCGGCTCGTTGAGCTTGCCGATAAATATAAGGGCGCGGGCGCAAGAGTTCAGGAAAAAGACGCAGCCTGGCGCGATGCAAGTGTTGAAAAGCGTCTCGAATATGCTCTGGTCAATGGTGTAACCGATTATATTGAGATTGACGTTGAAGAGGCGCGAGTTAATTCTGCAAGACCGCTTGACGTGATTGAGGGCCCGCTCATGGCGGGCATGAATGTGGTTGGCGATCTCTTTGGCGCTGGTAAAATGTTCTTACCGCAAGTCGTCAAATCAGCCCGCGTTATGAAGCAGGCGGTGGCGTATTTAATGCCCTTCATGGAAAAGGAAAAAGATGCGCGTTCCTCTGCAGGAAAGATTCTTCTCGCAACTGTAAAGGGTGATGTGCATGATATAGGTAAAAATATTGTTGGTGTTGTTTTGGGATGTAACAATTTTGAGGTAATTGATCTTGGCGTCATGACGCCAGCTGCTAAAATTCTCGAGACAGCTAAAAAAGAACAGGTCGATATTATCGGTCTTTCTGGATTAATTACGCCTTCTCTTGATGAAATGTGTTTTGTCGCGGCAGAATTGGAGCGCGAGGGTCTTGCAACGCCATTGCTCATTGGCGGAGCCACAACTAGTCGCGTACACACAGCTGTAAAAATAAACCCAAATTACACCCGCGGCCAGACCGTTTATGTGACAGACGCCAGTCGCGCCGTTGGCGTCGCGCAGGCTTTGATGTCAGAAAAAACACGAGACAATTATATCGCTGAAACGCGCGCAGAATATGAACGGGTTGCGCAAGCTCATGCTAAAGCTCAAGCCGATAAGCAGCGTATTACCCTGGAGAAAGCCCGCGCGAACGCTTTAAAGATTGACTGGTCAAGCTATCAACCCAAAAAACCATCATTTCTTGGCGCACGAGTTTTCACAAGCTATGACGTTGCTGAGCTCCTTCCCTATATTGACTGGACGCCATTTTTTCAAACTTGGGAATTCAAAGGCCGCTTCCCAGCTTTGTTGACGGATCCAGAACGCGGGGACGCAGCAAAACAGCTTTATGATGATGCGCAGTCCATGTTGAAACGCATCGTTGATGAAAGATGGTTTACCCCGAAAGCCGTGATTGGTTTTTGGCCAGCGAGCGCGAACGGCGATGATATTGAACTCTATAGCGGCGTTGCCCGAACTGAGAAAATTGCAACATTCTTTACCTTGCGCCAGCAGCTTGCCAGGCGTGATGGTAAACCTAACATAGCTCTTGCTGATTTTGTTGCGCCTGTTGATCTGGGCTTGGATGATTATCTTGGCGCTTTTGTCGTCACGGCTGGCGCGGAAGAGGAAAAAATTTCCGCGCGCTATGCGCGTGCTAATGATGATTATGGTTCAATCATGGTGAAAGCGCTCGCCGACCGCATTGCAGAGGCCTTTGCAGAACGCATGCATGAACGTGTGCGTAAGGAGTTTTGGGGCTATGCATCTAATGAGAATATTTTACCTCAGGAGCTGCTCGCGGAAAATTATGCTGGCATTCGGCCGGCGCCGGGCTACCCAGCACAACCCGACCATACAGAAAAAGCGACATTATTTGAGCTTCTTGACGTGACCAAGCGTACGGGCGTGGCGCTCACTGACAGTTTCGCGATGACCCCTGCAGCGACTGTCAGCGGCCTTTATCTTGCGCATCCAGAAGCGCATTATTTTGGTGTTGCTAAGATTGAACGCGATCAGGTTGAAGATTACGCCCGTCGCAAGGGCATGGAGGTTTCAGCTGTCGAACGGTGGCTTGCGCCGATCTTAAATTATGAAGCAGCGCCTCAGGTCATTGCATAAGACACGCACGACACTCACACACAGTCCATTGCTTTCTCTGTAGGATAATATGACGAACAGGTCTGCTTACCTAAGCGTTCCAGCGTATTTGGCGTGGATTGGCGTTGGCTTATTTGCGCTTGTCGCGCTTTATAGTTTGGCGGTCTCGCACGGCGAACCTGTAAATGCGATGTGGCTTGTTGCTGCTTCTGCAAGCATTTACGCCATTGGGTATCGTTTTTATTCTCGCTTCATTGCTGACAGAGTGCTGAGGTTAAACGCTGAGCGACGAACCCCAGCCTATCGTCACAATGATGGCTTGGATTATGTGCCAACCGACAAATGGGTGTTGTTTGGCCATCATTTTGCAGCGATTGCAGGCGCTGGTCCGCTAGTTGGTCCTGTGTTGGCCGCGCAAATGGGTTATTTGCCTGGAGCGCTTTGGTTGCTTGCTGGCGTCATCTTTGCTGGCGCTGTTCAAGATTTCGTTATTCTATTCATTTCTACCCGTCGTGATGGGCGTTCGCTTGGAGATTTGATCAAGACAGAGATGGGGCCGATACCGGGCGTGATCGCCATGGTTGGCATTCTTTCAATTATGATCATTCTTTTGGCGGTGCTGGCGCTCGTTGTTGTTAAAGCTTTAGCAGATAGCCCTTGGGGCGCTTTTACGGTTTTTGCGACATTGCCGATCGCTATATTCATGGGTGTTTATGGTCGTTATTTCAGACCTGGACATATCGCTGAAATGTCCATAATTGGTTTTGTTTTGCTCATTGCAAGCATCATGATGGGTCGCATCGTTGCGGCAAACCAGACATTAGCGCCGCTTTTTAGTTTTCGAGGCGAAACGCTGGCCTTCATGTTGATCGCCTATGGTTTTATCGCTTCTGTTTTACCGGTTTGGCTGTTGTTGGCGCCGCGCGATTATCTGTCGACCTTTCTCAAGATCGGCACAATCTTGTCATTGGCTATTGGAATTTGCGTTGTTTGGCCCACCCTGCAAATGCCAGCGCTCACCAAATTTATTGACGGTTCAGGACCTGTTTTCGCTGGCAGTGTTTTCCCATTTTTATTTATCACCATCGCTTGTGGCGCTGTCTCTGGTTTTCACGCATTAGTTTCATCTGGGACAACGCCTAAAATGATCGCTGATGAAACGCAAACGCGCTTCATTGGCTATGGCGCTATGCTGATGGAGTCTTTCGTCGCGATCATGGCGTTAATCGCAGCAAGCGTTCTTGAGCCAGGCGTTTATTTTGCGATGAATAGCGCGCCGGCTGTTATTGGCGCCACGCCTGAAGCCGTTGCGCAGGTAATTTCTGGCTGGGGATTTGCCATAGCGCCTGAGACTCTAACCCAGGTTGCCAGCGATGTGGGTGAAAAGACGATACTTTCACGCACTGGAGGCGCGCCGACGCTTGCCGTTGGTATGGCGAAAATTCTGGCGTCTGTCATTGGCGGCTCAACAATGATGTCATTTTGGTATCATTTTGCAATTTTATTCGAAGCTTTATTTATTCTTACAACAATTGACGCGGGGACCCGCGTGGCGCGTTTTATGATCCAAGATCTTTTTGGAGCCTTTGTCCCAGCTTTTCGCAACACAAAGGCATGGGGCCCCAATCTGATTGCAACGGCGATCGCCGTATCAGGTTGGGGTTATTTTCTTTATCAAGGCGTTATCGATCCATTGGGCGGCATCAATACGCTTTGGCCATTATTTGGCATTGCCAATCAAATGCTTGCAGCAATTGCGCTAACTTTATGCGTTGTGGTGCTCTTTCGCATGAAACGTGACGCCTATGCCATTATCGCGATTGCGCCAACGCTATGGCTTTATATTTGCACTCTGACCGCTGGCTATGAGAAGATTGCTCATCAAGATCCGCGCATTGGTTTTATTGCGCATGCGCAAAAATTTTCAAAGGCTTTTGATAGCGGTCAGCTGCTTGCGCCAGCAAAGTCGATCAATGAGATGCAGCGCGTTATTTTTAATGACTATGTCGATGTCAGTTTGTGTATAATTTATATTGTACTAGTTCTTACCATGTTAGTTTTTGCTCTTCTTGCGATACGCGATGCGCGCGCAAGCGCTGTTGCAACAACTCGAGAGATTGAAGATGATATGCTGCAGCCAGCCGAGGCTTGAATTAAAAAAAATCTATCTCAAGCTGCAACAAAGCGCACGCTTGATGATTGGCCAAGGAGATTATGACGCCTATGTTGCACATTGTCTGCAGAAACACGGCGATGTCACGCCACTCACGCGCACGCAATATTACCGGGCATGCGAGGAGGCGAGATTTGGCGTTGGCGGCAAAAGAGCCTTTCGCTGTTGTTGAGACTTTCCTTCAGCTGTGGGGCGTGAGATAATTGCCCGCATGACCGTTACGGAGCGTGAACAAAACCAAAAAGCCTTGCTGGGACTTGTTAACTGGTATGTTGAAAGTGGCGTTGATCTCGCCATCGACGACATTGCGCATGACCGTTACGCGGATTGCGCGCGTGAGCTTGAGAGAACGGTTGTTGTAACATCTGACGCCAGGCAGCAGACAAATGCGATCTCTTCTCGGCCAAAGCAGTCAGGAACTAAGATTCTTCCGCCTGATGACGCTATTCGCGCAGCAAGAGATCGTGCGCTTTCCGCCGCCAATCTTGATGAGTTAGCGCAGTGTTTTGTCGATTTCTTTCCTGCGCCATTTCGTGACATGGCGGAGCATTTTCTTTTACATGCTGGCGCAGGATCAGCGTCATTGATGGCTTTTGAAAGTGCGCCTGGGGAAACAGAAGAACGCACAGGCGTCCCTTTTTCAGGACCACAGGCAAGATTGCTTGATAATATGCTTGCCGCGATAGGGAAAAGCAGAGATAGCGCGCGCTTGGCCTATGTGTCGCCATGGCGACCGCCAGGCGACAGGCCAATGACGCCTCATGAACTGGCGATATTAACGCCCTTCGCGCAGCGTCATGTTGAGCTCGCACAACCACAAATTCTACTTTTATTTGGCGAGGCGCCAGCGCGCGCGTTTCTTGGGTCAACCGACGCTGTGTCAAAATTACGCGGCAAGTGGTTTGATATTTCATGCGGCGCGCATTCCCTGCGCGCTATGGCCTTTTCGAGCCTAGACGCCATGCTAAAAAGCGCTTCACTCAAACCGACTGCGTGGCGTGATCTAAGAGCTGTTGCGCGGGCGTTCGTTGAAACCCCTGCATAATCTATTCAGCAGCTTCGCCCTTATTGGCTCCTGCGCCAAAACGCGAGACAATATAATCGTCAACGATACGCGTGAATTCTTCGGCAATGCCGTCTCCTCGAAGCGTCATCGCTTTCTTGCCATCAATGAAGACAGGGGCAGCTGGCGTTTCTCCCGTGCCTGGCAATGATATGCCAATATCCGCGTGCTTCGACTCGCCAGGCCCATTCACGATACAGCCCATGACAGCGACATTGAGCGTTTCAACGCCAGGATATTGCGCGCGCCAGACAGGCATGCGTTCACGAATGTGCTGTTGTATATCGCGCGCCAGTTCTTGGAAAACCGTTGACGTCGTGCGGCCGCAACCAGGACATGCTGCAACCAGCGGCACAAAGGTGCGAAAGCCCATCGTCTGCAAGATCTCTTGTGCGACGCGTACCTCGAGTGAACGATCGCCGCCTGGTTCTGGCGTCAAGGACACGCGGATGGTGTCGCCAATGCCGTCTTGTAATAAGACGCCCAGCGCCGCCGCGGATGCGACAACGCCTTTTGACCCCATGCCGGCTTCGGTCAAACCAAGATGCAATGCATAATCGCTGCGCTGCGCAAGCATGCGATAACAGGCGATGAGATCTTGTACGGACGAGACTTTAGCAGAAATAATAATGCGGTTCTTTGCAAGTCCAATTTCTTCGGCGCGCTGCGCGGATATTAAGGCCGATCGAACAAGTGCTTCCCGCGTCACGGCGCGCGCGTCTATTGGGCGTGCAGAGGCGTGATTGAGATCCATTAAATGCGTCAGCAGCTCCTGATCAAGCGAGCCCCAATTAGCACCGATGCGAACAGCCTTATTGTGTTTTGCAGCGAGCTCGACGATGGCGCTAAATTGTTTATCCTTTTTATCTTTAAAGCCGACATTTCCAGGATTGATGCGATATTTTGCCAATGCCTCAGCGCATGCCGGGTGATCGGCAAGCAATTTATGGCCAATGTAGTGGAAGTCGCCAACAAGCGGCGCGTGGATGCCTTTTTGATCTAATTTTTCACGAATATGCGGCACCGCGGCAGCGGCCTCATCACGATCAACTGTGATCCGAACGACTTCTGATCCCGCCTGAACCAGCGCCGTGACCTGGGCGACAGTCGCGCCAATATCCGCTGTATCGGTATTGGTCATCGACTGCACCATGATTGGCGCGCCGCCGCCAACACTGACAGCGCCGGGGCCTTCGCCGATCATAACGGCTTTTGTTTTGTGCCGGGCGCTTGGCTCGGCGGATATGGGATCAGGCAATTGATCTTCGCTGGCTATGGTCATGGCTCGCTTCGCAGCTCTTAGATCCTAGAAAGAAGTTCTTGGTCGCTCGGAATGAGCGACAGGTCAAGCTTAGCCAAGTTTGGCGCGCGGATCATAGGCGTGCCGCTCTCGCATTTCACGCATCTGCGCCTCTAGGGCTGTATCTGGCGTTTCTGGCAGCATGAGACGCAACACAACGTAAAGATCGCCCACAGGCTTACCATCCCCGCCAGGCAGCCCTTTGCCCCTGAGACGCAATAGTCGCCCGCCATTTGAGCCAGGAGGGATGGCCAGCTCAACCTTGCCGTCTAACGTCGGCGCAGCGACCTTCGCCCCAAGCACGGCTTCATAGAGTGTGATCGGCAATTCAAGTCTGAGGTCGCGACCTTCTAGTTTAAAATAAGGATGGGGAGCCATCTTAATTGTGATGAGGGCATCGCCAGGGTCGCCGCCCGCAACGCCAGCCTGCCCTTGTCGACGCAAACGAATTTGTTTGCCGTCTTCAAAACCTGCAGGCACTTTGACTTCTAGCGTTCGCCCGCCAGGCAAAACAACTCTGATCGCACCCCCTTTGATCAAGGTTTCCAAAGACGCTGTCGCGGTTGCAACGACATCCTCTCCACGCCCAGTTCCCTGCTGCGAGGCCCCGCGGCGGCGTCCACCGCCGCCAAAGAGGTCAAAAATATCCTCAAATCCTCCAGCGCGTCCGCCGGGGCCGCCGCCGAAATTAAATTCAAAATGTTGATCACCACCCGCGCTGCCATTGCTGCGCCACGCGCGCGAAAAGCCCCCAGGGCCCGCGCCTGCGCCAAACCCTTCAAATCCTTTAGGCTTACCGTCTGCACCAATTTCGCCTCTGTCAAATTGCGCTTTCTTGCCCTCGTCCCCGAGTATTTCATAGGCGCTATTGATTTCAGCGAAGCGTTCTTTGGCCTTCAAATCATCTTTGTTGCGGTCGGGATGATATTTCTTTGCAAGCTGCCGATAGGCTTTTTTTATATCAGTCGCATTTGAGGATCGGGCGACGCCCAAAATGTCATAGGGATCACGCATATTTGTTCACAAGCCCATGTCGACGCCCGCCCAGAAGGGGCGCGGACGTATATGTCTTGTCGTCTATGTGGGAAAGTTAGCAGCTTTACGCAAGTTTGCGTGGCGCAAAACCAAGGATGAAGCATCCCATCAAGTTTTTTTGGCCGTCTTGATTTCCGTAAGTGCCCAGTCTTCTGACTTTTCCCGACAGGCAGCGCCTTCTAGCCTTTCCTCTTCCTGGTTCGCCAATATTTCTGCCGTGAAAGCACGGCAGATTTTTCCCTCTAAAGGAAAAGCCTGACCGATTGGCGTGAAAGATCCCTTAGCGCCAGAGCTTGGATTATCCCATTTAACGCTCGAGCCGTCACCTTGGGGATCTAGCGCGGTACGCATGGCGGCGTTGGCGCGTCTTGTGTCCTCAGCATTGAGCGCACGATAAATTTTGGCGTTGGTTTTTGTGGGAACCGTTCGGGAGATCGAGCCCGTGACGTCGTCGGCCTCGGTCGCGCCCCACAGTTTAGGGGCCGTTGCCTTTGGCAACGCCATGGAACAGCCTGATAGTCCCCACGCCACCAGAAGGAGCGCGAGCGATTTATGCCGGGGGAATTGAGGAAATCTCTCCGCGGCGCTATTTCTGGTCTCTAACAACTTCAAAGCGCCACCTGCCCATGCGCTGAGAACCCAAAAGGGCCATATCAGAGAGGATTTACCCTTGAACGCGTTAACGTCAGGTGACTTTGTTGACGCCAACGACCCTTTTGCGCTCTTTGCGCAATGGTTTGAAGAAGCTGGTAAAAAAGAACTTAACGATCCTGAAGCCATGGCGCTCGCGACCGTGGATGGCGACGGTCTTCCAGACGCACGCATGGTGTTGTTGAAAGAATGGTCGCCGCGAGGATTTGTGTTTTATACCAATGTAGAAAGCGCAAAGGGCCAGCAATTGATGGGAAACATGAAGGCGGCCTTGTTGTTTCATTGGAAATCTTTGCGACGGCAAGTGCGGGCGCGCGGACCTGTCTTTCTTGTAAGCGATGAAGAATCAGATGCTTATTATGTTAGCCGCCCCCGTGATTCCCGTATAGGCGCCTGGGCGAGCCAGCAGTCGCGACCGCTTGAAAGCCGCTTTGCCTTGGAAAAAGCGGTGGCCAGCTATGCCGCGAAATATGCCGTTGGCGCTGTACCACGTCCGCCATACTGGCGCGGATTTAGACTAGAGCCCGTCGCGTTGGAGTTCTGGTCAGATCGCCCTTTCCGCTTGCACGATCGCCTGCGCTTTTCTCGCACGACGCCGGCAGAGGCCTGGCGAAAGGAACGGCTGTATCCATGAGATTTTTTGATGGGCGTCTGCGGCTCGCCCTTACCGCCCTCCTAATCCTTTCTCCAAATCTTTTGTCTGCATCGGCCTCGGCGCAGGGTCTGTTTGACTTCCTCGGCGGCGGCGCACCGCGTCATGCAGAGCCACCAAGTCCACCGCCTGCTGCGCCGCCGCCACCCGTTAAGAAAAAGCCTACCCCTGCAAAGACCGATAAGCCGGCTGCTGCTGCGGAAGCGCAACAAAAAACGCCAGCGCCTGTGGTCTCTGATGCGCCCCCGCCCTACGAGGCTCAGCTCTTGCGACTAACGGAAATGATCGGGGCGCTCGCCTATCTGAGGGATCTTTGCGGCGCTGGTGATGGCGATGAGTGGCGCGTAAAAATGACAGCCCTTCTGAATGCCGAAGCCCCAAGCGGATCACGCCGCGATAAGCTATCAAGCTCATTCAACCGCGGCTTCCGCGGTTATGAGCTCACCTATCGCGCTTGCACGCCGAACGCCCAGGCTGTGATCGTTCGTTATATGGATGAGACGGGACGAATCAGTCAGGACATCGCCTATCGCTATGGCAATCCTTAAGGTTTACGCTGCTCTTGAATTAACCTTTTGACAAAAGGCGTCTCGCTTGTGGGCGCAAGCTTGTTTAAACTAAGCCAATGACGCATCTTTCCCTTACTTCCCTTGAGGAAGCAGGCGGTGAACAACACCGCGCCGCCCTTGTCTATGTAACAGAAGCTTTTGCTGAAGCCTTGCTTGCCGGCATAGAAGGCGACTCATTTGCGCAAGCCGCTTTATCAGCGGCATTACAAGAATTAGTTGCAACTTATGGCGAAGAAACTGTTGCAACATTGGCGGAAGCTCTGCCTATCCGTGTGCGCGCGGGTGAGTTTACGCTTACAGCGCGACACTAGGCCGCGCGTCGACGAATTTTGTTAGTTCTGTCCTGACATTTGCTTGTAAATCAGGCAAAGTAACTCTGCGTAACGGCGTAGCGGGCGATTTTGCGCAGGCTCGTATGCCTATCGGCCTCGCGCCACTCACCTAAATGTCCCGAACACTTTTATGTCTTGCGCGGCATGGCGAGACCAACTGGAACATCGAAAGGCGCTTTCAGGGCCAGTTCGACATTGGATTAAACGCGCGTGGTCGCGCGCAAGCCTCAGCACTTGCGAAAGAACTTTCAGAAGTAAGTTTTGATTGCGTTTATTCAAGCGATTTGCAGCGCGCTGTCATGACAGCCCAAGCTGTTGTGCAGGGGCGTGGGCTGAACGTTAATTGTTTAAGTGAATTACGGGAAAAAAATGATGGGGCGTGGCAAGGGCATACGCATGCCGAAGTACAAGCGCTTTATGCAGAGCATTATCCATCTTATCTAAATCGTGTCCCTGGATTTGCGGCGCCTGAGGGCGAGTCGTTAGAGGCTTTTCAAGCACGAATTGCTGCGGCGTTAACAAAAATTGCGCAATTAAATGGAGGTCGCAGGATTCTCATTGTTGCGCACGCAGGAGTGTTGGATATTGCGTGGCGGCTCGCAACCGGAAAGAGCCTTCATGAGCGTCGCGAACAGCCTATTTTAAATGCTACGCCAAACTGGATTGAATATAGTGATGGCGCTTGGTCGTTAATGAGATGGGCGCAACCCGAAGGTCGCGCCGAAATCGCGGCGCCCTGGGATGGATTAAAACTACCAAGACGCGAGGCTGCACGGGCATTACTTGTGTCGCCGCAAAAACGCGTGTTGTTGATGCAATATGCCGGTGGGCTCTCTCCACATTTTATTGCACTTGGACGCCAGCATTTTTGGGCCACGCCCGGTGGCGCGCTGCATGAGCGGGAAGGTTATGTAACAGCGCTGAGGCGAGAAATCTTTGAAGAAACTGGATTGCAGATTTCTGGAGAAATTGGTGGGGTCGTTGCGACACGTGAATTTCCCATGGAGCTTGGAGATGATTGGTGTCAGGCGATTGAAAGATACTATCTCATTCATGTTTCAGAATTTACGCCTAAACCACAAAGATTAACCCAAGAAGAGAGGGCGCATATGCTTGGCGCGCGTTGGTGGCGCGCAGATGAGATTGCTGCGTCAGATGAATTATTTTTTCCTGAAGGCTTGGAGTCTTTATTGCGCAGACTAATCGTTAAATGATGAGAGATGAACAATAGTTTAGCGCGATGATTAGCTTGAATTAAATTTTATTTTTTTTCATCAGCCACATGGCGGAAATAAAAACGCCTTTTGATATTGGCAGCATCAACAAGGTGCTGACGATCGTCGCGATAATCAGGATTAGTCCTTCCGCCCAATATGACAGCTGCGCGTTATTTTCTAAAATAATCAGTAACGGAATAATGATATGGGCTGTTACAGCAATCGTTAGCCAAGCTGGGCCGTCCTCAGGATCAAGACCATCAAATTCTTCATGACAGACGTCGCATTTATCACACCGGGTGAGGTAGCTTTTAAATAGAAGACCTTGACCACAATGTGGACACCGCTTGCGCGCGCCCCGAAGGAGAGGGGTCCATGTTGAAGATATATTATTCATATATTTGATGAGACCCTCTGGATAAGAGCGTATTTTGTCAGTTCAGACTATGATCTATTATATTCTCGCGTGAGGTTAACCGTTACAGGCGTAGCTGTTAACAGTTGAAAATCAGGTCATAATGAATTTGGCATTGCCATTCTTGTCGCTGTGGTTTAGCTCGACCACGACTTTCTCTCTCTTTCCGCAAGATTTCGGCGACGACGCGCGTGGGAGGAGGCGTTTCTTACACGGAGCCGTAAACTGATGAAACTTCCCAATCAATTCTATCGTCCTTTAGCCATTGGCGCGCCCAATCCTTATCGCGAGCCGCCGGTAAAGGTCGAGCGGATGATTCATTTTGTGCCGCCGCATCTTGAAAAATTTCGCGCTAAAGTCCCGGATATCGCCAAGCAAGTCGATGTTGTGCTGGGCAATTTAGAGGATGCAATTCCTGCAGATGCAAAGGAAGCAGCGCGTGCAGGCTTTATTGAGATGGCCAGATCGACGCAATTTGGCGCAACGGGTCTTTGGACGCGCATGAATTCACTCAACAGTCCCTGGGCTCTGGATGACATGATCGAGATCGTCGGTGCAGTCGGCGATAAATTGGACGTCGTCATGTTGCCCAAGGTGGAGGGCCCTTGGGATATTGCCTATCTTGATCAATTACTCGCACAGCTTGAAGGAAAAAATGGCGTTAAAAAGCCAATCATGATCCATGCGATACTTGAGACGGCAGAGGGCGTAAAAAATGTTGACGCAATCGCCGCAGCAAGCCCACGCATGCATGGTATCTCCCTTGGGCCCGCTGATCTTGCTGCGTCGCGCGCGATGAAAACCACCCGTGTTGGCGGCGGTCATCCTGAGTATAAAGTCATCGCGGATGCGCAAGGCGAGGCGCCGCGCATGAGCTTCCAGCAAGATTTATGGCATTATACGATCGCCAAGATGGTTGACGCTTGCGCTTCTGCGGGCATAAAGGCCTTTTATGGGCCTTTTGGGGATTTTTCTGACGCCGCCGCATGCGAATCTCAATTCCGTAACGCCTTTTTACTTGGCTGTGCGGGCGCATGGTCGCTTCATCCAACGCAAATTGAGATTGCAAAGCGCGTCTTTTCGCCGGACCCATCTGAAGTCGCTTTCGCCAAGCGCGTGTTGGAAGCAATGCCTGACGGCACAGGGGCCGTCATGATCGATGGTCGGATGCAAGATGATGCGACATGGAAGCAATGTAAGGTCGTTGTCGACTTGGCTAAACAAGTCGCAGGCAAAGATGCGGATTTTGCTAAAATTTACGGCTTATGACCCAGCATAAAACAAAAGGCCGGCGTTGAGCCGGCCTTTTTATTATAGTTTTTCTAATGTTGACTCAGCGCTTGATACTGTTGCGAGGCTTGAGTTTTCTTCGATGTTGATCCACTCAACAACCCCATCTTTAACGATAGCGGCGTAACGTTGAGAGCGCACTCCTAGACCATGTTCAATCAAATCAAGCTCTAAGCCCGCAGCTTTAGCGAAAACGCCAGAGCCATCGGCGAGACCGTCAATCTTTCCCGCCGCTCCGCTGTCTTTCAACCAGGCGTCAAGCGTAAAGATATCATTGACTGCCGTGACGGCGATAGCGTCAACGCCTTTTGATTTGATCAGTTCCAGTTTTGATAAAAAGCCAGGCAAATGTTTTGCGTGACATGTCGGGGTATAAGCGCCCGGAACAGCAAAGAGCGCGATCTTGCGACCTGCAAAATAATCTTTCGCTTTTATTGGTTCAGGACCATTTTTTCCCATGATCGTGAAAGTGACGTCAGGAATAATATCGCCAGATTTGAGTGTCATACATAATCCTGCTGTTGTTTTGCTGAGGGAAGAGGCCCTCTCTTAGATAGCGCAATTTTTGCCCAGGTCTCCAGCCCAAAACACTTTTAAGTGGGCCTATTTTATTCAGTCGCTATCGGCACAAGGATCCGATCTGAGCGCCCTTTATTGGTTGAGTGTTTTAATCGCGGCTGAAATCAGTGCTTTTGCGTCTGCAGAGTGCCATGCCGCAGGACCATTAAGAAGGCCAATCTGGCAGCCTGCTGGGTCAAGCAAGAGGGTGAGTGGTAGGCCAAGCGCTTTACCAGACTGCTTCATCTCATAAAAAATATCAGCTTTCGGATCGGTGTAGAAAGTCAAGGATGTTAATCCAAGTTCTTGAAAAAGAGCCTTTGGTCGCTCAAAGCGGGTAGTATCAATGTTGACAGCGGCTACGTGAAATTTCTCAGAGCCAAAATCAGCTTGCAATTTGTCTAACTCCGGCATTTCGCCGCGACAAGGCACGCACCAGGTTGCCCAAATATTTAAAAGCACGGTTTTTCCATGGAAGGAGGAGAGCGATACGGGAGCGCCATCGGGGCCATTGAAGCTCAAATCTGGCAAGGCGAGCGGGGTCTTGCTGATCGTAAGCGCGGCGATATCGCCCTTGGCGAGCCTATTAAGCTCCTCAAGGCTAGCGTTGGTCGCCCGACAGCTTGCAGCTTCCGCGGCCAAGGCGTGAGCTTCCTTGCCGCTCAGGCCGCTGCCGTATAGAAAACTCACGATAGCCGTCGCCCACGCCATCGCGGCGAAACGTCTTAAGAAAGCAGATGGCACAATCATCAAACGCATGCTCCGGGGAAAAAATGACGAGCAAGATATGGGGCGGGCGCTTTCAAAGCGCAACCGACGCTGTTCTCGAGGCGATCAACGTTTCTATTGATTTCGATAAACGCCTTGGCTCGCAAGATATACGCGGTTCTCTCGCGCATGTCGCCATGCTGGCGGCGCGCGGGATCGTGTCACAAGAGGACGCAGATAAAATCACTCATGGCCTCAATCAAATTAAGGAAGAGGTTGAGAGCGGCGCGTTTAATTTTTCGCGTGAGTTTGAAGACATTCATATGAATGTTGAGACAAGACTTGCCGCGCTCATTGGCCCTACTGCTGGTCGCCTTCATACGGCGCGTTCTCGTAATGATCAGGTTGCGACAGATTTTCGTCTCTATATACGCGATGAAATCGATGTGCTTGATGTGGCGCTTGCAGATTTGCAGCTAGCATTGTCGGAACGCGCGCTTGAAGAGGCAGATACCGTCATGCCTGGCTTTACGCATTTGCAATCCGCCCAGCCCGTGACATTTGGCCATCATCTTTTAGCCTATGTGGAAATGATTGGTCGCGATCGTGGACGACTGCATGACGCGCGTCGACGCGCGAATGAATGTCCGTTAGGCGCAGCAGCGTTGGCCGGAACGTCTTTTCCTATTGATCGACAAATGACGGCGCAGGCTCTTGGGTTTGATCGTCCGACGGCAAATTCTCTCGATAGCGTTTCAGATCGCGATTTTGTCCTAGAAACACTTTCAACAGCAGCGATTTGCGCTGTGCATCTGTCACGCTTTGCAGAAGAGATCGTATTGTGGACGACGCCGCAATTTGCCTTCATTTCACTGTCAGATAAATTTACAACCGGCTCGTCAATCATGCCGCAGAAACGAAACCCAGATGCTGCGGAGCTGGTGCGCGGAAAAAGCGGTCGTATCATCGGCGCGCTCATGGCCCTCTTGATGGTGATGAAAGGTTTGCCGTTAGCCTATTCAAAAGATATGCAAGAAGACAAAGAAGGCGCCTTCGATGCGCTGGATAATCTTGCGCTCTGTGTTGCTGCTATCGCAGGCATGGCGCGAGACATGACTATTCATCGCGCGCGGATGAAGGATGCCGCTGGCGCAGGATACGCCACGGCGACGGATCTTGCAGATTGGCTTGTACGACGACTGGATTTACCTTTCCGAGAAGCGCATCATGTTACAGGCAAAGTTGTGGCCCTTGCAGAGACGCGCGGCGTTGGGCTTGAGGAATTGAGCCTCGAGCAGCTGCAAAATATTGAACCGCGCATTAGTAGCGAGGTTTATCGCGTTCTGGGCGTTGAGAATTCAGTCGCCAGTCGAACGAGTTATGGAGGCGCGGCGCCAGAAAATGTGCGCAGCGCAGCGCAATCATGGTTAAACAGTTTAGGAAAAAAGAATTGAGCGATTAATGAGCGATGAAGCACCGCGTCTTTATCTAGTCACGCCGCCAATTAATGATGCAAAACTTTTTAAGCCTCTGCTCTCTCAGGCCTTGTCTGGAGGAGACGTGGCGAGCATTCTTATTCGTTTTGCAGGCGATGACGCGCGTCAGCATGAAGCCATGCTGCGCGACTTGGCTCCTCTTGCGCAAGAAAAGGGCGTGGCTGTTTTGACAGATAACGCGGTTGCTGAAGCGCTGCGCATCGGCGCAGACGGCGCCCATATTCACGGGTCTTATGAAGAAGTGGCGACAGCGGTAAAAAAATTAGCGCCGCGCTATATTGTGGGCGCCGGCGAGGTTTCAACGCGTGACGATGCGATGGAGGTTGGCGAATTGGGCGTCGATTATGTTCAATTTGTGAGTGATCATCTGACAGGCTTAATTGAACGCATCGCTTGGTGGTCAGAATTATTTACAACACCCTGCGTCGCAAAAGCGAATTCTTTGCTAGAGATCGCGCCGCTTGTTCAAGCTGGCGTTGATTTTGTGATGATTGAGAATGCAGTTTGGACGGATCCGCGGCAGCCCGGCGCGGCTGTATCTGACGCCTTGAGACTCATGCAGGAATTGAAAGCATGAAACATTTATTTTCAGTTGTATTTTTCTGTGTTGCGCTCTTTAGCTTTGCCTCGACTCAAGGCATTGCGCGAGAAGCCGACGTCAGTACGCCAACGCCTGATCTAGCCTATGGCGCCTATCAACGCGGTGATTTCAAAGCCGCAATGGCTGAGGCTAAGAAGCGCTTGCAGACAAACCCAAAGGATCCCGCCGCATTGGGACTTATTGGGCAACTCTACATGGAAGGAGCCGGAGTCAGTCGAGACGCAAAAGCAGCAATGGACTGGTTTCGTCGCGCCGCTGACGTTGGCAATGGTGAGTCAGCTTATATTTACGGTGCAGCTTTGCTTCAAGGATTAAACGTTGCCAAAGATCGCGTGCGCGCCAATTTCTATCTACAAAAAGCAGCAGCGCAAAATCACGGCGCGGCGCTGCATCTCCTTGGTGAAATGGCGCTGGAAAATGATGGTCGGCCATCGGATTTTGTGAAGGCATTGGATTATTTCAAACGTGCAGACGCTTTAGGCGAAGCTGATGCGAGCTACGCCTTAGGCGTGTTGTATAAAACAGGCAAAGGGGTTGAAAAGGATCTTTCGCAAGCAGCTATTTATTTTAAGCGCGCGGCGGATCTCGACCTTCCTGCAGCCATGGTGGAATATGCAATTATGTTGTTCAATGGCGCTGTGGCCCCTCGAGATCAAGCTGCGGCAATGACGCTGTTGCGGCGCGCAGCTGTTCGAGACAATAGTGTCGCGCAAAATCGTCTTGCGCATATTTATGCCCAAGGACTTGGCGTTCCCACTGATCTTCCTGAAGCGCGATATTGGCGTGATAAAGCGCGCTCTGGCGGCCTTACCGACGCATCGTTGGATTTTTTGTCAAACATACCTGCTAAAAAAATGACAGAAGAAAAATCGGGTCCGCTACTTGTTCAACCAAAAGCGACAATGCCCACGCAACAAAATCCCGCGAGCTCTCGACCAGATCTTTTTTCAGCGCCCATAAAACAGTGAGTTTTATTTCACGACAAACCGCCGCTTTTTTGCGGCGCGCGATTAAACCGAATTTGCCAGCTGTTGTTCGCTTGGCTCGTGCCGCACAAGCTATGCTGGTAAAAAACTATCCAGTAAATCCCGCCCCTTTTGCGCCGTCGATTGCCGGTGATTGGACGCCGGCGTCACAATCTGACGCCACGCCGCGGCCTTTGTTATTTTTTTTGCACGGAGGCGGCTATATGATCGGCGCGCCGCGATTTTTTCGTTTCGTGTCGCGTCGATTTGCGCGCGCAGGCTTTGATGTTTTCATGCCTGCCTATCGGCTTGCGCCTGAGCATGTTTTTCCTGCCGCCTTAGCCGACGTCTTGCGTGCTTATAAAGTTATCGCTGCGCAGCATCATGGTCCAATCATAATTGCGGGAGATTCCGCTGGCGGCGGACTTGCCATTTCTCTGATGATCAAACTTCGAGATGAAGGGGTTAGCTTGCCAGAAGCAGCGGCGTTGTTTTCGCCTTGGACCGATCTTTCTGTCAGCGGCGCCTCCGTTCGGCGTCATGAAGCCTGTGACGCTTTATTTACGCGCAAGACCATCCTACTTGGCGCGCGCGCGATATTGGGAACGGCGCGTGCGCGCGATCCTCTAGCCTCTCCAGTTTTTGGCGATCTCCACGGATTGCCGCCGTTACTGATTCATGTTGGCGAAAATGAAGCGTTAAGAGACGATTCAGAGCGTCTCATGCGCAGGGCGCAAGAGGCGGGCGTAGACGCGCAGATTAAGATCTGGCCCGACGTTCCCCATGCTTGGCAGCTCATGACATTCATTCCTGAGGCCTTGAGATCCCGAGACGAGGCGATCGCTTTTTTGAGGGAAAAATTAGCAAGACGGCGTGTTTGAGCGCGCCGATTATGGTCAAATGGAGTAATTTTCCCCTTGTAGAGAGCTTCGGCGGGGAGGATTGTGTAATTGACGTCAGTCCCGCTCAGCCTTATCTCTAATGAGATAAAAGCTTGCGTCCATTTGGATAACATAAACCGTTAGAAACGCGCATGGCCCTTTTGCCAATTGTCACATTGCCTGATCCCAGGCTTCGTAAAATTTCGGTCCCTGTCAGTCAGGTCGATGCAGAGCTTCATCGTTTGCTCGATGACATGCTCGAGACAATGTATGCAGCTCCCGGCATCGGCCTTGCGGCAATTCAGGTTGCTGTGCCCAAACGTATTGTCGTGATTGATATCGCCAAGACGGAAGAGGAGCGCGCGCCTTTGTTTTTAATTAATCCCGAAATCCTGTGGGCGTCAGAAGAGCTCAGCAGCTATCAGGAAGGGTGCCTGTCTGTTCCCGATTATTATGAGGATGTGAAGCGTCCAGCACGGGTGCGCGTGCGACATCTTGATCGCAACGGCCAAGCGCAGGAGTTTGATGCTGAAGGTCTGTTGGCGACAGTTGTGCAGCATGAACTTGATCATCTTGAAGGAGGCCTTTTTATCGATCATTTGTCGCGTCTTAAACGAGAGCGCGTCGTAAAAAAATTTACGAAAGCGGCGCGTTTTGATGACATTATTGCGCAACGCCGCACGGAAGCCGAGCATCAGTCGGAAGAAGCTGGAGTTTAAACTTTGCGGATAATTTTCATGGGCACGCCAGATTTCGCGACGGCGTTGCTCAAGGAGATTGTAGCGCGTGGACATAATGTTGCGGCTGTTTATACACAGCCGCCGCGTCCGGCGGGGCGTGGATTATCAGAAAAAAAATCAAGTGTGCATAATTTTGCAGATCATGTTGGCTTGCTTGTGCGAACGCCGAAAACGCTTCGCAGTGCAGAAGAAGTCAGAGTCTTCGAAGATCTCGGCGCCGATGTGGCTGTAGTTGCTGCTTATGGTCTCATTCTCCCACAGCAAATTTTGGATGCGCCAAAATATGGATGTTTGAATCTCCATGCGTCACTCTTGCCGCGTTGGCGTGGGGCCGCGCCGATACAACGCGCAATTATGGCGGGAGATCGCGAGACAGGCGCCATGGTCATGAAGATGGATGCAGGGCTTGATACAGGACCTGTCGCTTTGACAAAAAAGATAGAGATTTGCGATCGTCTGACTTCAGGTCAGCTCCATGATCGTCTCATGGCGCTTGGCGCCCCGCTTATGGCGGATGCGCTTGATCTTCTCGCCAAAGATGAATTGTGCTTCGTCGAGCAAAGCCAGATGGGCGCCTGCTATGCGCAAAAAATTAATCGCTCTGAGGCCAGGATAGATTGGGCGCGCTCAGCGTCAGAATTGCAGCATCATGTGCGTGGACTTGCGCCATTTCCAGGCGCTTTCTTTGAAATTGATTTTGGTCAGGGCTTTGAGCGCATTAAAGTGCTGCAGACTAGGGTAGAGCCAGCGACTGGCGTTCCCGGAACAGTTCTTGATGATTTCGGTCTTGTTGCTTGTGGCGAGGGCGCCTTACGCTTAGAGCGTGTTCAGCGCGCGGGTAAAAATGAGATGGCGCTGGAAGAATTTCAAAGGGGCCGTAGGATTGTGCCGGGCATGATGATGCGCTGATGCCGCGATATGCCCTCACAATTGAATATGATGGCGGTCCATTTGTTGGTTGGCAACGCCAGCTCAATGGCGCTTCTATTCAGGCGCGCCTAGAAGACGCGGTCTTTGCGGTTAATGGCGCGCGAGTGGTTGTGCATGGCGCAGGCAGAACAGATGCCGGCGTACACGCCTTGGGGCAGGTTGCGCATGTTGATCTTGTCAAAGATTGGCCTTGCGATCGTTTGCGTGACGCGCTGAATGCGCATCTCAAGCCTGATCCCATCGCTATTTGTCATGTTGAGAGTGTCAGCTTAGCGTTCGAAGCGCGTTTTTCCGCGATAAGACGCCACTATCGCTATCTTATCGATAATCGCCGGGCGCCGCTAACCTTAACGCTTGGTCGCGCGTGGCATGTCAAATGGTCGCTTGACGCGCAGGCGATGCATGAGGCTGCGCAAAGCCTTTTGGGTCGTCATGATTTCACAACGTTTCGTGCCTCAGAATGTCAGGCGTCCTCTCCTATTCGCACGCTTGAGCGTCTCGATGTGCGTCGTAGCGGCGAGCGTATTGAAATTGACGTTTCCGCACGATCCTTTCTACATAATCAAGTGCGGTCGATTGCTGGCTCATTAGAACATGTGGGTTCTGGCAAATGGCGTCCGGCAGACCTGATTGCTGCGCTTGATGCACGCGATCGTAAGCGTTGTGGTCAAGTTGCTCCGCCTCAAGGGCTTTATCTAATGGCCGTTGATTATAGTTAAGCGCGTTGACACAGCGGCGGCTTTTGCCCATGAGAAAGTCGACTTTGCCTTTTCTTGAAAGCAGCTTATGCGTATTTTTATAACAGGAACAGCCGGCTTTATCGGTTTCCATCTGGCTAAAAAATTATTAGCGCAAGGACATGTTGTCGAAGGCTTCGATGGCATGACAGCTTACTACGATATAAATTTAAAGCATGCGCGGCGCGAGATCTTATGCGCCTGTCCAGGTTTTCATGACACGATCGCCATGCTTGAGGATATGTCAGCTCTCACACGCGCGGTTGAACAATTTTCCCCCGATATCATAATACATCTCGCCGCGCAGGCAGGCGTGCGCTATAGTCTTGAAAATCCCCGTGCTTATGTCGACGCCAATCTTGTGGGCACATTCAACATAATGGAGCTTGCACGACTCCATCAGCCTAAACATCTTCTGATGGCGTCGACCAGTTCTGTTTATGGAGCCAGCCCGACTGTTCCATTTTACGAAACCGACCATACAGATCATCCATTGACGCTTTACGCTGCGACAAAAAAAGCAACAGAAGCTATGGCGCACGCCTATGCGCATTTATGGAAAATTCCAACAACAATGTTTCGTTTTTTCACCGTCTATGGACCGTGGGGTAGACCAGATATGGCGCCGCTTAAATTTGTTGACGCAATAGAAAACGGACGCTCAATTGATATTTACAATCACGGTGATATGTCTCGCGACTTTACGTATATAGACGATCTTGTTGAAGCCATTGCGCGACTAATGACATGCCTGCCGCAACTTGGCGTGGAGGATAACTCTGTTTCGCCCGTTGCGCCATTCCGAATTGTTAACATTGGTCGCGGCGCGCCAGTAAAATTACTCGACTTTATTGACGCGCTTGAAACAGCGTTGGGTAAGACGGCCTGTCGTAATTATCTCGATATGCAGCCAGGCGATGTGCCGCGCACTTATGCTGACGCAAATCTCTTGTATCGATTAACGAACTATCGACCAGACACGACGCTTGAGACGGGCGTCGAGGCGCTAGTGTCATGGTATCGCGATTATCACGCAAAGCATGGCGGACTAGACTATTAAGACAGCCAGGGTGGTAAGCGATCAAGCGCGATAATATCTTCAACTGTCAGGCGCGGTCGAATGAGATGGTAGGTTGAACCAGCAACAAGAATTTCAGGAACGAGCGGACGCGTATTATAAGTGCCGGATTGCACCGCGCCATATGCGCCGGCTGTTAAGACGCACAGCAAGTCGCCTGGCTGTGGTTCAGGAATATTGCGATCAAGAGCCAGATAATCGCCGGTCTCACATACTGGGCCAACAATGTCGGCAATCATATCACGCCGATCGGTCACGACGTTAATGGGAATAATATCGTGCCAAGCGTCATAGAGCGTTGGTCGGATTAGATCATTCATACCAGCATCAACAATAATGAAATTTTTTGCTTCCCCGCGCTTCACATATATGACTCGCGTCACCAATATGCCGGCATTGCCAACGATCAGGCGACCTGGCTCGAATATGAGTTTGCAATTCAGCGAAGAAAAATGTTTGCGAATAATCGCCGCGTAGCGGTCTGGATGGAAAGAATCTGGATCTTCGCCGTCATGATAGGGAATGCCAAGACCGCCGCCGCAATCAACATGAGAAATATTGTGACCATCTGCGCGCAGATCCCGCACAAGGTCTGCAAGCAAGGAAAAGGCCTCATCAAAAGGCGTGAGCTCTGTAAGCTGTGAGCCAATGTGCATATCGACGCCGGTAACGTCTATGCCAGGCAGTCGTGCGGCGCGGGCATAAACATCGCGTGCGATAGAGAGCGGCACGCCAAATTTATTTTCGGCGCGGCCTGTCGAGATTTTGGCGTGCGTGCGGGCGTCGACATCAGGATTCACGCGTAACGAGACACGGGCGCGTTTTCCGGTTGCTATGGCAAGATGAGAAATAGTTTCAAGCTCGGGTTCCGACTCAACATTAAAGCAGAGGATTTCTGCTTTAAGCGCGGTTGTGATTTCCTCTGTCGTTTTGCCGACGCCAGAAAAAGTAATTTTTTCGGCCGGCGCGCCAGCTGCAAGCGCGCGCGTTAGCTCACCGCCTGATACAACGTCCATGCCTGCGCCTTCCTTTACCAAAAGACGCAAGATTGCTTGATTTGAATTTGCCTTGATTGCGTAACAAACGAGGGCATCAAGTCCCGCGAAAGCTTGAGTGAAAACTTGAATGTGCCGTCGAATTGTCGAGGCTGAATAACAGTAAAAAGGCGTTCCCACATCTGCAGCGAGCGCCGTAAGGTTGACGTCTTCAGCATGAAGCGCGCCATCACGATAATCAAAATGATGCATGGACTTTAAAGGATTGGGTCGAGCGGGAAAGGAAACTGCTCTGGTGGACGGTTGCCAGTTGTTCCGGGAACGCCTCTTGGCTCAGTTGAGGCGTCATAGTTTTTGGGCTTGGATGTTTTACCCTTGGCGACAAGAGCCTTTTGCTCCTCTGCCTGTTTGGCTTTCATTGCGGCTTCAAACGCTTGTGTTTCCGCAGGCAATTCAGTCGGTCCACGACGGCCACAACCCGTCAGGCTTGCCGCAAAAAGGGCGAGGAGAAAGAGGCAGAGTGGATAGCGACGCGTCACGAGTGGATCCGTTGGTTTAGAAAAAGCTTGGCCTGGCTGGAAAGTCGCGCGTTCTGTTTAACACGTCCCGCGATCCTCTGGGGGCTGAGTTTAAGAGTTTAGCTTATACCAGCCCCGGCGCATGCGCACTATAACGATCAGATCTATAATTGCGAGCGCGCTGAAAATCTTATCTGCGCGCTGCGTCGTGATCTACAGGTGTAAACCCTGATGTCATTGAGCGCTTTACGGACTTTGAGCAACATGATTAATCTCCAAGATGCGCCAGTTTTTTTTCATCCCAATTGCGACTGCCCTCATTCTATCTGCTGCGACAACGCAGGCGAAGGTATTGATCAAGGTCGACCTTGATGCGCAGCGGCTGACGGCAATTAAGGGAGATGGTGAGACGGCCGTCTTCAAGATCTCAAGCGGTCGTCCAGGATATGAGACCCCAACCGGGCGATTTTCAGTCATGCGCATGGTCATAGACCATCATTCTGATGAATATGACCAAGCGCCAATGCCCTACGCAATGTTCTTCTCGCCGAGAGGCCTTGCGATCCATGGATCAACGGAAAAAGGTCTTGGACGTCCGGCCTCGCATGGATGCGTGCGACTGGCCGTGCCGCATGCCCAGCGTCTCTATGGCTGGGTAGAGGAGGAGGGCGGGGCAAACGTTGAAATTACAGGCTCGGGACAAAACCTCAGCCGACATCCCGAGGTCTCGCCGACCCGGGAGGGACCGTCGCGTCCGCTGCGCAGCCAACGTCGGCTGCCGGACGAGTCCGCCAAGGATGAGGTGGAGGAGCTTTGGCGTTTTTAACCTCCCCCGTCGCTGCAGCGGATGTGAGTGAGGTCATTGGCTTGCCCAAGCGTTGCAGATTAGCAACAGTTAGTGGAAGAAATTTGTCAACAGGTCTGGATCTGTTTGCGGATACGCCCTCAAAGAGGTAAGTCTCTTCGCAGAAGACATTGTTCACGACCGAGATCAGAGAAAAGACTTTGACGACATCGAAGACGCCCCTGCTCGACCGGGTCAAAACACCCAAAGATTTGCGTGAACTGCGTTCGTCAGAACTCAGACAGTTAGCCGATGAATTGCGACATGAAACAATTGACGCAGTTTCTGTCACGGGCGGTCACCTTGGCGCTGGTCTCGGCGTTGTCGAGCTGACGGTTGCCTTGCATTATGTTTTTGACACGCCAAACGACCGCATCATCTGGGACGTTGGTCACCAGACCTATCCGCATAAAATTTTGACAGGCCGACGGGATCGTATCCGCACCTTACGCATGGGCGGCGGACTTTCTGGTTTCACAAAGCGCGCAGAGAGCGAATATGACGCGTTTGGAGCCGGTCATTCCTCGACATCCATCTCTGCGGGCCTTGGAATGGCGATCGCGCGCGATCTTGCTGAAGGCAATAACCACGTTGTAGCGATTATAGGCGATAGCTCCATGTCGGCTGGCATGGCCTATGAGGCGCTGAATAACGCTGGGGCTCTCGACTCCAGAATGATCGTTATTTTAAACGACAATGATATGTCCATTGCGCCGCCAACTGGCGCTATGTCAGCCTATCTTGCACGCCTTGTGTCAGGCGGCGCCTATCGATCGATCCGTGACGCCGCCAAGCAGCTTGCCAGTCACTTGCCGCGTTTTATTTATGATAAAGCGCGCAAGGCCGAGGAATTTTCGCGCAGCTTTATAACTGGCGGCACGATGTTTGAGGAACTTGGCTTTTACTATGTAGGGCCGATAGATGGTCACAACCTTGATCATCTCCTTCCTGTCTTGACTAATGTTCGCGACAAGGATGACGGTCCGGTTCTGGTTCATGTCGTCACGCAAAAAGGCAAAGGCTTTGCGCCAGCTGAAGAGGCTGCGGATAAATGTCACGCCGTCAATAAATTTGATATGCGCACCTTTGCGCAAATTAAGCCAAAGGCAAATGCGCCATCCTATACCAGCGTTTTTGCTAAAGCTTTGGTTGCTGAAGCTGAGCACGATGATAAAATCGTTGCGATTACAGCAGCCATGCCGTCTGGAACCGGACTTGATATCTTCGGCAAGGCCTTTCCTGCGCGCACTTTTGACGTCGCCATTGCAGAACAACATGCCGTGACCTTTGCCGCAGGTTTGGCCTGTGAAGGATTTAAGCCTTTCTGCGCGCTTTATTCTACATTTTTGCAGCGCGGCTATGATCAAATCGTTCATGATGTAGCGATTCAAAATCTACCTGTGCGTTTTGCAATTGATCGCGCTGGCCTTGTCGGAGCGGATGGACCAACGCATGCAGGCGCATTTGATTTGGCCTATCTAGGATGTCTGCCCGGCATGGTAGTGATGGCGCCGTCTGACGAGGCGGAGCTCATGCATATGGTCGCAACCTCTGTTGCCTATGATGAGGGTCCGAGCGCTTTTCGTTATCCGCGCGGTGAAGGCGTCGGCGTTGAATTGCCGACTCGCGGGGATATTCTTGAAATCGGCAAAGGTCGCATTATCCGTGAGGGCTCAAAGGTTGCGCTGCTTTCACTCGGCACCCGTCTGGCTGATGCGCTTAAGGCTGCAGAGGACCTTGAAAGCTACGGCGTTTCAACCACAGTGGCTGACGCGCGATTTGCCAAACCAGTTGACCGCGATCTGTTGCGGCGTCTTGCCGCAAATCATGAAGCGCTTATTGTTATTGAAGAAGGATCAATCGGCGGTTTTGGCGCTCAAGCCTTTCAGGCGCTTTCCGATGATGGTCTCCTTGATGGCGTTCGAGGCGCATTCAAATTCCGTAGCCTGACATTACCTGACATTTATATAGATCATGATAAATACGAGATCATGATCGCGCGCGCGAAGCTTGACGCCAAGGCGATCGCCTCCAAAGCCCTTGAGTTGCTTGGGGACGAGAAGGGCGCAGCGAGAGTGATGATCGCTTAACGCAAGCTATTTCTCTCCCTCTTCAAAAACTGAACGCTGGCATTATCGATGATGACTCTTTGTCGGAGATTTTGCTCCAGCCTAAGCTTTCCTATTGATTGGAACATGCTAGGAAGGCGCTCATTGAATTGAAAACTGGGCGTCTGAGCATACGCGTCACATGACGCGCAGCTTTTTGATGTCGTTGTGGTGACCGCTTTCATGGATCAATCAGAGAATAAACCAAAAATTGTAGCGCGCGCGCCGCGCGGCCTTGTTGATTATGAGGCTGGCGAACTCGCCGCCACAGCGCGTATGCTGGATGTCATTCGTTCAGTTTATGAGCTTTACGGCTTTGAGGCGCTTGAGACACCCGCCATCGAATATACGGAAGCGCTTGGTAAATTTCTGCCCGATCAAGATCGCCCCAATGAAGGCGTTTTTTCATTTCAAGACGATGACGAGCAATGGCTGTCGTTACGTTATGATTTGACGGCTCCCTTAGCACGATTTGTCGCTCAAAATTTTGATCGTCTGCCAAAGCCTTATCGCTCTTATCGCTGCGGCGCTGTTTACCGCAACGAAAAACCTGGACCCGGACGTTTCCGTCAATTCATGCAATTTGACGCAGATACAGTTGGCTCAGCTTCTCCCGCGGCTGATGCGGAAATCTGTATGATGGCGGCAGATGCGCTGGAAAAACTCGGCGTTGCGCGGGGAGATTATATTATACGCATTAACAGTCGTAAGGCGTTGGATGGCGTTTTGCACGCCATTGGACTTTCAGGCGACGAAAACATTGTACGACGGTTGATCGTTTTGCGTGCCATAGACAAGCTTGATCGACTGGGAGCTGATGGCGTTCGTCAGTTGCTTGGCGATGGCCGCAAAGATGAAAGCGGTGATTTTACAAAAGGCGCCGGACTGTCGCAGCACTCTATTGACATAATTCTCTCCTTTAGTTTGGGAGGACAATATAGCGATGGCCCATCGACGTCAGATCTTTTTACTCTGCTTAGCAAGAGCGATATCGGCGCACAGGGCGCGCAGGAATTAATCGAGATTGAGTCTTTGGTAAAAGATGCAGGTTTTGGTTCAGATCGCATCCGCATTGATCCATCTGTCGTTCGCGGACTTGAGTATTATACAGGTCCTGTCTTCGAAGCAGAATTAACTTTCGAAACCAAAGATGAAAAAGGCAATCTTGTTCGCTTTGGATCAGTTGGCGGTGGCGGACGCTATGATGGGCTTGTTGGTCGTTTCCGTGCAGAAAATGCGCCCGCGACCGGTTTTTCTATTGGCGTGTCACGGCTCTTTGCCGCTTTAAAACGCGTTGGCAGCCCGATCGTAATGGCGCGCCCACATGTTGGGCCTGTTGTTGTGCTTGTCTTGGATCGTGAGCGTATTGCGGATTATCAGAAAATGGTTGGGCAATTGCGTCAAGCGGGCGTGGCAAGCGAACTCTATCTTGGCGCAGCAGGCATGAAGGCGCAGATGAAATACGCCGATCGCCGCAATAGTCCGCTTGTGATTATCCAAGGCTCAGAAGAAAAAGCGCGCGGCGAAATACAAATCAAGGATCTTATTGCTGGGGCAAAGGCGGCGGCGGCAATCACGACTAATGAAGAATGGAAGGCGCAACGACCAGCGCAATTTTCAGCTGCAGAAACAGATATGGTTGCGCAGGTTAAAACCCTTCTTGCTTCTTCAGACGCCTAGTTTTTGCCCCCAGACTGTGCGGCGACTAAACGTGTTTTGCATCGCGCAGATGCTGATTACAAAGAGCGTTGAAAACGCATCAAGCCGCCTTTGGCGCCTTTGAAGATCAAATCGTCGCCTTTGCTTTCCCAATAAGGCCCAGAAATCAGTATGCTCCAGAAATCACGTTCAATGGCGGCGAGCGCTGGGTCGCATTTTTGTTCGTTGACGGCAGGCATGGATTTAGGGCCAAGGCGGTCTTGACCAATGACGAAGACGGCTGACCAGCTTTTGCACCCAGAAAACCCGCGAGCGTGACCGGTTGAGTCAATGTTGATCCAAATATCGACGGGCGAGGGCTTGCCGTTTATTTCTGTGAGAACAAAATTACGATAATGTGGAAAGGGCTGGTAAGAGGGCGGCGCGGCTGGTTCTGCAGGAGCACTTTGCTGTTGGTCTGCGGCTGCCCCGTCCGTCTCGGTTTTCTTTTTCGCCTGTGCTGGCGCCATCAGCGCACATATGCCGAACACGACGACAAGACCACGAAAAACTTTGTTCATTCATCATCTCCTTAAGGCGCTTATTATTTGCGCCAAGCGTCACATCACGGCCGCGCCGATTTCATAGCATGCTGGGTAAAACCCGGTCTGGCGGTCGATGGCCATCCATAAAGGTCTTGATGTTAATGATAACTTTTTCGCCCATATCTATCCGCCCTTCATTTGTCGCAGAACCCATATGCGGCAAAAGGGTAACTTTTCCACTTTGAGCTAATTTGAGAAGTTGCGGCGAGACAGCAGGCTCATGTTCAAAAACATCAAGTCCGGCGCCAGCCAGTTCATGCGCCTCCAACATGCGCACAAGCGCATTTTCATCAACAATTTCACCACGGGCCGTATTCACAAGAATGGCGTGGGGGCGAAGATATTTCAGTCGTCTTGCGGAAAGCAGATGATAGGTCGCGGGTGTGTGGGGGCAGTGAATCGAAATGATATCAACACGTGCGAGCATCTGATCGAGAGACTCCCAATAAGTCGCCTCAAGCTGCTCTTCAATGTCAATCGGCGCCCGACGCCGGTTATGATAATGAATTGATAGGCCAAAGGCTTTGGCGCGCCGTGCGAGGGCTTGGCCAATGCGTCCCATTCCGACGATCCCCAATCTCTTGCCCGTGATGCGGTGACCCAGCATCCACGTCGGCGACCATCCAGACCAGGAACCCTCCGGAATGGCCCGCGCGCCCTCAACCAGTCGGCGGGCAACCGAAAGAATGAGCGCCATTGTCATATCCGCGGTGTCTTCGGTAAGGACCCCAGGCGTATTAGTGACAGTGATTGAGCGGCCAAGCGCGGAGGTAACGTCGATATTATCGACGCCATTACCAAAATTGGCGATGAGTTTCATATTCTCGCCGGCTTGCGCGATCAGATGCGCATCAATTCGATCAGTGATCGTTGGCACAAGCACGTCGGCGCTACGCATGGCTTCAGCGAGCTCTTCTTGTGTTAACGGCCGGTCTGATTCGTTGAGACGCGTGTCGAACAGCTCGCACATGCGCGTCTCAATAACTTCTGGGAGTCGACGCGTTACAAAGACGAGCGGTTTCTTTTTCGGCATTGTAAGCTTCGTTCCCTCGGGTCGCTTTATTTGCCTTGAGTGGCGGTTATCTTGGTCTATAAATATGAGACAACTACATGATTGCGTAGGCTGTCGCCCGCAAAAATCAGACCGGAAACCCTGAAGGTCGCGCCGACTGAAAAAATTCTTTACCTCTCAACCTGGTCTTAACGGCGATAAGCGACAAATCCATAACGCCTTAATCACCCCGGCCGCCGCTTTCCTAGCAGATGACGGGCCAAAGACAAGACGAGCGTCTCCTAGACCATGACTCAGTCCAGAACCGCCATTTTGCGCCTAGTTTCCACAGCGACAATCTTTTTCTTTTATCTTTTTGCTGCGCCCCTGATCTTGGCGCAGGAGCCTCAGAAGGGGCCTGTCAGCAATTTGCCCGTGCCGCGTTATGTCAGCTTGAAATCAGATCGCGTTAATGTGCGGGAGGGTCCAAGTAAGGAGCATCCAACCGTTTGGGTCTATACACATGCCGGCCTGCCGGTAGAAATTACCGCGGAATTTGAAACCTGGCGAAAAATTCGGGATTGGGAGGGCGCGGAAGGCTGGGTATTGCATTCCCTCCTCTCTGGCAGACGAACAGCCTTGACGGCGCCATGGAAAAAGGAGCCTCAATTACTGACCGCAGACGATCATAAAACGGCCGTCGCTAAATTGAGCCCCGGCGTTGTAAGCTCAGTGCGCAGTTGCGACGGCAAGTGGTGCCGCGTCTCGGGCAAGGATTTTGACGGCTTTATCCAGCAAGAAAATCTTTGGGGCGTCTACCCTGGAGAAAAGTTTGAGTAAGGCGTTTTAGGCCTGTGCTTTTCTCAATCTAATTATGATATCGACCCTGTCGACTATTAGCCCCTCTGGCGCAACCGGCATATTGGCCACATGCAGTCCAGGGTCGGCAATATCTTGAAGTTCGCCTGTTTCTTCATTGAGAAAATGACTATGGGCGTCCATATTCGTATCAAAATAGACTTTTGCGCCATCAACCGCGATCTCACGTAAAAGGCCGGCGGCAGTGAATTGGTGGAGCGTATTATAAACTGTGGCGAGCGAGACAGATAGTCGCGCAGCGATCGCTTCTTCAAACAGGCCTTCAGCGGTGATGTGACGGTCGGGCCCATCGAAAAGCAGGGAGCCAAGCGCTAATCTTTGCCGCGTCGGCCGAAGTCCGGACGCGCTCAAGACAGCATGCGTCGATCTGCGCCGCCGGGTGTTTTGTTTCCCGCCGCCGGCGACGCAAGCAGCATATTTCTGCGAAACGTCCATTGATCGCTACCCGTTTTTGCTGATCCTTGTGAATCATAGCAAAAAAATCGACGAACTCAATCAGTCCAGGCTTCGGAACGCGTCTCAACAAAGTGCGGCGACAGCTTTCAGCGCGCCGTCGCCTATGTTACGGAACCTTCTCCCTTGCGGGGGCGATATGGATTGAAGCGATCTGGCCTCGCACTCACAAGGGCGCCGCCGTCAAGAGGCGAGGCGAATATAAAATTAATAGAGCTGGAAGCTCTTTGGGGGAGGCGATGTCATCATGAGCGAACGGCGTTCGTCATTTGGCTACGAAGATTTGCTGGCCTGTGGGCGTGAAGAGCTTTTTGGTCCCGGCAATGCGCAACTGCCTTTGCCGCCGATGTTGATGTTTGACCGCATTACTGAGATTTTTGAAACGGGTGGGGCGTTTGAGAAGGGCTATATGCGTGCCGAACTCGACGTTAGTCCAAACCTGTGGTTTTTTGATTGTCATTTTAAGGGCGATCCGGTCATGCCGGGATGTCTGGGTCTCGACGCCTTATGGCAGATGTGTGGGTTTTTTCTTGGCTGGCTGGATCAACCAGGAAGAGGTCGCGCGCTTGGCGTTGGCGAGGTCAAATTTACCGATCAGGTGCTGCCAAGCGTCAAGAAAGTGACCTACGGCGTCGATTTTAAACGTGTCATTTTGCGCAAGCTCGTTCTTGGCATTGCAGATGGATTTGTCGAAGCAGATGGCAAGAGAATCTATGAAGCCAAGGATTTGCGCGTTGGCCTATTTGTGCCAGGCGCAAAATAATCATGTGCTCGTCAAGCGGCGCGCAATCGAAGAGTGGGGGAAATAAATGAGACGAGTTGTCGTCACCGGCATGGGGATTGTTTCCTCTATCGGCAATACCACTCAGGAAGTGGTTGCATCCTTACGTGAAGCAAAATCAGGAGTCGTTCGCGCAGAAAAATATGTCGAACTTGGATTTCGCTCGCAGGTTCATGGCATGCCAAGCCTGGATGCTAGCCAGATTGTAGATCGACGCGCGATGCGTTTTCACGCAGCAGGTACGGCATGGAACCATGTCGCTATGGATCAAGCAATCCTTGATGCCGGGCTGACCGATTCTGACGTCTCACATGAGCGCACGGGAATCATAATGGGGTCAGGGGGGCCTTCCGCGCATATGATTGTGGAGTCAGCCGACTTGACGCGCAGCAAGGGCCCAAAGCGTGTTGGACCCTTTGCTGTTCCCAAAGCAATGTCATCAACCGCCTCCGCGACACTTGCCGTATGGTTCAAGATCAAAGGTGTGAATTATTCAATCTCTTCCGCTTGCGCGACGTCGAACCATTGCATCGGCAATGCCTATGAGCAGATTCAATATGGCAAGCAGGACATTATTTTTGCTGGCGGTTGTGAAGAGCTAGAGTGGGAGCTTTCTGTTCTCTTTGACGCCATGGGAGCAATGTCTTCCTCTTATAATGACCGTCCATCAACAGCATCTCGCGCTTATGATAAAAATCGTGATGGTTTTGTGATTGCAGGCGGTGCGGGCGTTCTTGTGCTTGAAGAGTATGAACACGCCAAGGCGCGCGGCGCAAAAATTTATGCAGAGGTCGCCGGTTATGGCGCAACCTCAGATGGACATGACATGGTCGCGCCTTCGGGAGAGGGTGCTGTGCGCTGCATGCGTCAAGCGCTTGCGACCGTTAAATGTCCAATTGATTATATTAATCCGCACGCAACATCGACGCCTGTTGGCGATATGAAGGAAATCGAAGCGTTAAGAGAAGTCTTTGGCGCAGAAGAAAAGTGCCCGCCAATTTCAGCGACCAAATCATTAACCGGCCATTCGCTTGGCGCTACAGGCGTGCAGGAGGCTATCTACTCGTTGCTGATGATGCAAAATGGTTTTATTTGCGAGAGCGCTCATATAGAAGAACTTGATCCGCAATTTTCGGATATGCCGATTCTGCGACAGCGGCGCGATAATGTGAATATTGGCGCCGTATTGTCAAATTCATTTGGTTTTGGCGGCACTAACGCAACGCTCATTTTCAAACATCCAGACGCTTAACTTTGTCTCAGCGTTAGACCTGTGAGACGTTAAAGATTAATCGTCACCATCTTCGCAAGTTTTGCGCGTTGTTTCGGTTAACGTGCAGCACGTTTTGGCGCTTAACGGCAACGTGATATTAAAGAGAAAGCAGATCAATGACGGGCGCAAAAGGGTTGATGCAGGGCAAGCGTGGCTTGATCATGGGCGTCGCCAACGACCATTCGATTGCCTATGGCATTTCGCGTGTTCTCGCGCAGCATGGCGCAGAGATGGCGTTCACCTATCAGGGCGAAGCTTTAGGCAAGCGTGTCAAGCCGCTTGCGCAAGAGCTTGGCTCCAAGCTTGTTTTACCATGTGATGTTGAAAACATCGTCGATGTTGACGCTGTTTTTGCGCACCTCGAAAAAGAGTGGGGTGAAATGGACTTTCTTGTGCACTCCCTTGCCTATTCTGACAAGAGCGAGTTGAAGGGGCTTTATGCAGATACAACGCGAGAAAATTTTGTTCGCACCATGTTGATTTCATGCTTTTCTTTTACCGAAGCTGCTAAACGCGCGGCGACCCTCATGAAACATGGCGGGTCTATGCTTACAGTTAGCTTTGCCGGCGGAACGCATGTCATGCCAAATTATAATGTCATGGGCGTCGCAAAAGCCGCGCTGGATTCAAGTGTGCGCTATCTTGCAGCTGATTATGGCTCCCGCGGCATTCGTGTGAACGCGCTTTCTCCTGGACCAGTGCGCACCATGGCGGGGGCTGGAATTACGGGCGCACGCGCCATGGGCGCGTTCCAAAAACAGCATTGTCCCTTAAGGCGTATGATTACCTTGGATGAAATTGGCGGCTCAGCTCTTTATTTTCTTTCCAAGCTCTCTGGCGGCGTCACAGGCGATATTCATGTTGTAGATGCTGGCTACAACATCATGTTGCAGCCACGGCCAGAGGATCTCAGCAACAGTGACTAAGATATGCGAGCGACAGGATGAAGGGAAGAACATAGCTCTTGCCTTATCGATCAGATCAGCCAATGCTTGCTCGAGTTGTTAATGTGTAGATCTAGAGAGTAAAGCGCCCATGCCGCAGGACGATCGCACAAGCGATAAAATTGGCCAGCGCGTTTTTTCTTTTTTGACGTTTGGCGGCACACGCACGCAGAGAGCCGGTCAAAATATTGCGCCGCTGAAATGGCAAGAACAAGCTGCCGACTTACTCGGACCAATTATTGACGCTTTTCCTGAACCCGTTTTTGTGACAGACGCCAGAACTTATGTCATTGCCGCCAATCTTGCGGCAAGAGGCTTTGCACCGATGATGCGCATTGGGGAGCCGTTATCACGGAGCCTGCGTGCGCCCGATCTTTTGGACGCAATGGGAAGAGTTCTTTCCGGCGGCGTTGCAGAAAAAACATCCTGGTCAGAGAAGGCTCCAGTGGAGCGATGGTTTGAAGCGCACATTGCGCCGCTCAAATTGGCGGACCAGGAGACTGCCGCCATGATCAGCTTGCGCGATCTTACCGAAGCCTATCGTGTTGAACGCATGCGCGTTGATTTCGTCGCAAATGCCAGTCATGAGCTGCGAACGCCTTTGTCATCGCTGCTGGGTTTTGTCGAGACTCTGCAGGGGCCAGCAAAAAATGACGACGTCGCGCGAGAAAAATTTCTAAGGATCATGCGCGAGCAAGCCTCGCGCATGGCGCGACTGATAGATGACCTTTTATCCTTATCGCGCATTGAACAGCACATGCATGTTCATCCAGCGACGCCGGTCGACTTGACGATGCTTGTTGCGCATATCGTCGATACCTTAGCGCCGATTGCGGAAGAAAATATGATTCCTCTGACGCTTGATCTCGAGCCCAATGTCATTGTTCCCGGGGATCGGGACGAGCTCGCGCGCGTTATTGAAAATCTAATCGAAAACGCTTTGAAATATGGGCGCAGTGAAATTGACGCGCAACCGATAGAGATCTCACTCAAACAAAAGGGCCGGTTGGTCGCTTTTAGCGTGCGCGATCACGGACCAGGCATAGATCAGTCCCATATTCCGCGATTGACAGAGCGTTTTTATCGGGTCGACACAGGAAAGAGTCGCGCCAAGGGCGGCACAGGTCTGGGCTTGGCCATCGTTAAGCACATTGCGTTGCGCCATAGAGGCCGCCTGTTGATTGAGTCCCGCGTCGGCGATGGCTCGATTTTCAAGGTTATCCTTCCTGCAATTGACTCAGATTGGCAATATTCAGAATAAATATTTGAATAATATAAGTATTAACTGACATAATAACTTCATCTAATTGTCACAAAACTCACTTGCGCAACCGATAGAAGGTTGTTGGGTCGGCGTTTACGCGTCGGCCGCCTTTTTCTCGAGCTAAATGAGATCTGCTGATGATTTCCAAGATATTAAACCGCGGCCTTGTCGCGGCCTGCGGTTTGGCCGTGTCGATTGGCGCCTCTTATGCGCTTGACATATCTGGTGCGGGAGCGACGTTTCCATATCCGATTTATGCGAAATGGGCTGAGGCGTATAAGAAGGAGACTGGCAACGGTCTGAACTATCAGTCGATTGGCTCTGGCGGCGGCATTAAGCAGATTAAGGCGCGCACGGTGACGTTTGGCGCTTCCGATCAGCCACAGAAGGTTGCGGATCTTGAGGCGGCGAGCCTTGCGCAATGGCCGCAGGTTATTGGCGGCATTGTTCCGGTGATTAATCTTGATGGGGTTAAGCCTGGCGAATTGACGCTGGACGGCGCGGTGATTGCGAAGATTTTTCTTGGCCAGATCACGAGCTGGGACGATGCGGCGATCAAGAAGCTTAATCCCAAGGCGAAGCTGACGGCGACGCCGATTGTTGTTGTGCATCGTTCGGACGGCTCTGGCACGACCTTTAACTTCACCAATTATTTGTCGAAGGCGTCTGAGGACTGGAAGACGAAGGTTGGCGAGAACTCTGCGGTTGAATGGCCGACGGGCATTGGCGCGAAGGGCAATGAAGGCGTTGCGAACAATGTGGCCAACACCAAGGGCGCGATTGGCTATGTTGAATATGCCTACGCCAAGCAGAACAAGCTTGTTTTCACCAAGATGGTGAATAAGGACGGCAAGGTTGTGTCTCCTGACAAGGACAGTTTCCAGGCTGCGGCGGCGAACGCCAAATGGCTTGAGGCTGAGGGTTTTTATGAGATCCTGACGAATGAGCCTGGCGCGAAGAGCTGGCCGATTACGGCGGCGACCTTCATTCTTTTGCCGAAGAACCCGACCGATGAGCCAGCGGCGAGCGAAGCGCTGAAGTTTTTTGGCTGGGCTTTCGCCAATGGCGGCAAGATGGCGGAAGAGCTGGATTACATTCCGATGCCAAAGCCAGTTGTTGAGCTGATCAAGAAGAGCTGGTCGAGCGTTAAGGGCGCGGACGGCAAGCCATTGGCGCATTAAGCGCGCGACAGATTTCTGATCAGGCGCTGGAGATCCAGCGCCTGATTGGGTTGCTTAGAAGAAGTGCAGGTTCACAGTGATTGCGGTTAGCTTTGACGATGTGCGTGGATGGAGGAAGAGCGCGTGGCGGATGTGCTCATGAGCGTTAGCGGCGCACAGACAGAGACACGGATTGCGCGCAGCCGGGCGCTGGCGCGGATTGCGTTTATTGACGTTATTTTTCATGCGGTGACGCGTTTTTCTGCGATTGCGGTGCTGATTATATTGGGCGGCGTGATTGTTTCTTTGATTCATGGCGCGCAGCCGGCGATTAAAGCTTTTGGTTTTGGTTTTTTAAGTTCTCAGTCGTGGAATCCGGTTACGGATAATTTTGGCGCGATGCCGGCTGTTTACGGCACGCTGATCACCTCGCTGGTGGCGATGGTGATTGCGGTGCCGATTGGTCTTGGGGTGGCGACGTTTTTGACGGAGCTGTGCCCGCATGTGCTGCGCCGTCCGATTGGCATCGCCATTGAGTTATTGGCGGGCATTCCCTCGATTATTTACGGCATCTGGGGTCTTTTCGTTTTTGCGCCTTTTATTCAGGCCTATGTTCAGCCGCCGATGATCAAGATGTTTACCGGCGTTCCGGTGTTGTCGTCGCTGTTTGCTGGTCCGCCTTACGGCATTGGCATGCTGACGGCGGGATTTATTCTGGCGATTATGATTTTGCCGTTTATCGCCTCGATCTCACGCGATGTGTTTGAGACGGTGCCGCCGATGCTGAAGGAAGCGGCGACGGGGATTGGCTGCACGACGTGGGAGATGATGCGCTACGTTGTTTTGCCTTACACGCGTGTTGGCGTTGTGGGCGGGGTGATGCTGGCTTTGGGTCGTGCGCTTGGCGAGACGATGGCGGTGACCTTTGTGATTGGCAATGCGCATAAGATCTCGCCGTCTTTATTTGCGCCTGGCACGACGATATCGGCAACGATCGCCAATGAGTTCACGGAAGCGGTTGGGGATATTTATACGTCTTCTTTGATTGAGCTTGGCCTGATTTTGTTTTTCATCACCTTCGTTGTCTTGTCGATTGCGCGTTATTTGCTGATGCGCATTGAACAGAAATCGGCCTGAGGACGCGGCTTATGTCATCACTTTACGAATCTCGCCGTCAGACCAATGTGATCGCCACCATGCTGGCGTGGGGTGCGGCGCTGTTTGGCCTGTCCTGGCTTCTGCTGATTTTGGGCTCGTTGATTTACGAGGGCGTGCGCGGTCTGTCGTTGGATGTGTTTACGCAAACGACGCCGCCGCCTGGCAGCGTTGGCGGCTTGTTGAATGCGATTGCCGGCTCATTGGTGATGACGGTGATTGGGGTTTTGATTGGCGCGCCGCTTGGCATGCTGGCTGGGACATATCTTGCGGAATATGGACGCTTCACCAAGCTTGCGACGGTTGTGCGCTTTATCAATGATATTTTGCTGAGCGCGCCCTCGATTGTGATTGGGTTGTTTGTTTATGAAGTGATGGTGCACCCGATGGGGCACTTTTCTGCGATATCTGGGGCTGTTGCGCTTGCGCTTCTTGTTGTGCCGGTTGTGCTGCGCACGACGGAGGACATGCTGCTGCTTGTTCCTGGGTCGATGCGGGAGGCGGCGTCTGCGCTTGGCGCGCCGCGGGCGATGGTGATTAGCAAGGTGGCGTATCGCGCGGCGCGGGCTGGTCTTGTGACGGGCGTGTTGCTTGCGATTGCGCGGGTTTCTGGCGAGACGGCTCCGCTGTTGTTTACGGCGTTGAACAATCAGTTTTGGAGTTCTGATTTGAATGCGCCGATGGCGAGCTTGCCTGTTGTGATTTTCCAGTTTGCGTTGTCGCCGTACAAGGACTGGCAGCAGTTGGCGTGGACGGGTGCGTTGCTGATTACGATTACGGTTTTGACGCTGTCTATTGTCGCCCGCACGTTTAGCGCTGGTCGGAGGAAATAAGGGATGAGTTCTGTGTCATCGACGAAAAGCGATCCGTCTATCAAGGTCGATGTTCGCGGCCTGGATTTTTATTATGGCGGCCATCACGCGTTGAAGTCGATTAATCTGTCTTTGCTGTCGAAGAAGGTGACGTCGTTTATTGGTCCTTCTGGCTGCGGCAAGTCGACCCTGCTGCGTATTCTGAACCGGATGTATGATCTTTATCCGGGTCAGCGGGCGGAAGGCGAGGTGTTGCTGGATGGGGAGAATATCCTTGATCCAGCGATTGATCTGAACGCGCTTCGTGCGCGTGTTGGGATGGTGTTTCAGAAGCCGACGCCGTTTCCGATGTCGATTTACGACAACATCGCCTTTGGCATTAAGCTTTATGAGAATCTACCGCGGGCGGAGCTTGACGTTCGGGTTGAGGAAGCTTTGCGCGGGGCGGCGCTGTGGAACGAAGTGAAAGACAAGCTGCAGATGAGCGGGCTTGGCCTGTCTGGCGGTCAGCAGCAGCGTTTGTGCATTGCGCGCAGCGTGGCGGTGCAACCCGACATCATCTTGTTTGACGAGCCTTGCTCGGCGCTGGATCCAATCTCAACAGCCAAAATCGAAGAGCTGATTGAAGAACTGGAAACGCAATACACCATCGCCATCGTCACCCACAATATGCAGCAGGCCGTGCGCGTCTCTGACTATACAGCCTTCATGTATCTGGGAGAACTCGTCGAATTTGGAAAAACAGACGACGTCTTCAATACGCCAAAAGAAAAACGCACACTCGATTATATCACAGGTCGGTTCGGCT
>Ga0007855_1000082_pt1 | contig 40921 bp, 52 predicted proteins | sample CryBogCBH01Aug08_FD_71230 | JGI IMG/M metagenome (GOLD analysis project Ga0007855, IMG submission 71230) | Freshwater microbial communities from Crystal Bog, Wisconsin, USA - CBH01Aug08 | ecosystem: Environmental > Aquatic > Freshwater > Lake | place: Crystal Bog, Wisconsin, USA | collected...
CTCCTATAACTCCCATAAGTCCCATTACTCCCAACTCTCCCCCCCCCAACCCTTCTTCTCTTCAAAAAAAACCCCTATATTACCACAAACCACAAACCCACTCAAAAAAAAACCACCATGCGCGACCACACTCCCGACTTCAAAATGAAAGAGCTCTCCACCCAAAACAAAACCCTCATTCGCCAAACCGTCCAGCAGCTCATCGAAAAACTCTTTGCCGACGCCAAACTCACTCCCCACACCCATCTCGAATTCTGGATCGAAGTCCCCGGCATTCACCGCCAACGCGGCACCTTCCGCGCAGGCTTCCTCATGCCCGACAGCTTCATCTACATCAGCGACTACTTCCAATCCGGCGATCATACCCTCAAACCAAGTCAAGCCTACAGCAACGACGGCCTCACCATCGACAACGTCTGGGACGACCTGCTCGACGAACTCTACTACCAGGTCGAAATCTTCACCTCCCAGTCAGCAGCAGAAAAAGGAATAACGCTCGAATTATGGGCAGGCAACCGCCAGCGCCCCGAAGGCGAATGGATCTACGCAGTCGACCGTAAAATCGAACTCGTTTAGCTTTTGGAAGGGTAATCACAAACGCTGCTTACCCTGCAAAGAGAGCACAGAGGCTTCTTCGCTTTGCAGGTATAGCGTCCATGGAACAGCAGATAATGATGGAAATCAATAACCCGCGACTCGGGAATAATCTTCATCAATTCCGTTTCGGTATGCTCAGGCTTCTCTGTGCGCACCAGCCCGATCCTGTTTGAAACCCGGTGCACATGCGTATCAACCGCCATCACCGCCTGACCGAACGCACCGCTCAACACAACATTCGCCGTCTTTCTTCCCACCCCCGGCAAACTCTCCAGCTCCTCCCTCGTCCGGGGAACCTCCCCCCCAAAGCGATCAACCAGTATACGGCTCGCCTCAAGAATATGTTTCGCCTTCGTATTACAATAATTGATCGACCGAACGAAGCCAACTACAGTCTCAAGCTCCATCCCGCTCAGCCGCACCGCATCCGGCGCCCGCTTAAACAGCTCCCTCGTAATAACATTAACCTGCCGGTCAGTAGCCTGAGCCGCCAGCATCGTCGCCACCAGCAGCTGAAACGGGCTCTCAAACTGCAATTCGCTCCTCGGATTCGGGTACTCCGCCCCCAACACCTCATTAAGCACAAAAATTTTATCCTCCACCCTCACCAGGCTCAGCCGTCTATTTCCGTCTTCTCAATATCGCTCTCACTCTTCTGCAGCTTCGCCACCGACTGGTCAATCAGCCCTCTTCCGTTCTTATGCACCTTCCCCTCACCCTTCAAGTCATTATAAATCGCATCAAGAATCCCGTTGACAAACTTACTGCTCTTATCCGTACTGTTAAACTTCTTCGCAATCTCAATCGCCTCATTAATCGACACCTTCGGCGGAATATCCTCACAAAAAAGAATCTCCGTCAACGCCATCCGAATAATATTCTTATCGATAATCGCAATACGGTTCATATCCCAGTTAAACGTATGCTTCACAATGTAGCTGTCAATCTCATCCTTATGCTCCTTGATATTACTCAAAAGCATATTAAAAAACTTCATCGCATTGGCATCCGCAAGAATCTCCTCCGTCAAAAGCCATCCAGCAGCCGAATCTATATCAGTATCCCTGATTTCAATAGTATAAAGTGCCTGTAAAATTTTCTCACGAATTTGTCGACGGTACGTCTTCATAAAAGAGCAATTAATTGATTGAAGATTGGAGGATCTCACTCATAACACTATCCGTCTCGCATAAGTTTTCATACAAAATATGCGGATTGTGTTTCTTCAGTTCCTCCGTTGAATAAGTGCCGGTCGCAACAGCAATTGACTTTGCGTTCAAAACCCTTGCACAGGCAATATCGTGTTCCGTATCGCCAATAATAATAATATCCTGTTCCAAAAACCTCTGCCCCGTCAACCGGTACGCCTTCTCAACAGCAACCCCCGGCAAATCATTACGGCTCTCCCCATCATCGGCAAACGCCCCGAACGGAAAATAACGGTCAATATCAGGCAAAAGCAATTTATGGCGTCCCGACCCCTCAAAATTCCCGGTCAAAAGCCCCATCATCACCTCAGAACGCGCCGAAAGCACCTCAAGAAGCTCCCGCACACCCTCCAACAGCGTAACATCTGTTGCCTTCGCATGCTCCCTGAACATCTCAATATAGGTCTCCTTAGCCTCCTCAAACTTCCCGGCAATCACCCCGTCACCCAGCCCCGCATGGCGCAGCACTTCATAAAAAATGACACTATCCATTTTCCCGGCAAAATTATGCGTACCCGCACTCCCTTCCGTGCCATACACCACCCTCAACGCTTCCATCAGCACACGCCGATTGATACTGTTCACCGACAGCAGCGTCCCGTCAATATCAAATAACACAAGTTTTTTCAGCATACTGCCATCCCGCAGGCTCTTAACCCCTTATTGATTCAAGTCGTACAGGTATCAGCTTCGACACCCCCTCCTCCTCCATAGTCACACCATAAAGCGCCTGGCACGAAGCCATCGTTTTTTTGTTGTGCGTAACAATAATGAATTGGGTGTTATTCTCAAATTTTTTCAGAAGTTTAATAAAACGCGTCACATTCGCATCGTCCAGCGGTGCATCAACCTCATCAAGAATACAAAACGGACTCGGCTTCACCAGATAAATAGCAAAAAGCAGCGACAACGCCGTCAACGCCTTCTCACCCCCGCTCAGCTGCTCAATCGAAAGCGGCCTTTTCCCCCTCGGCTTCGCCACAATCTCAATATGCCCTTCCAGCGGATCCTCACCCGCATGAATCAGCAGATCCACCTCATCCTCCGCCTCAAACAGCTCCCTGAAAATCCCGATAAAGTTCTTTCTCACCGCCTTGAACGTCTCAGTAAACTTCTCCAGAGCCGTTTTATTAATCTCATCAATGGTCGACCGAAGCTGCATCTCCGCACGAAGCAGATCCTCCTTCTGTTCACTCAAAAAATCAAGCCGCTCCTTCTCCGCCTCATACTCCTCCAAAGCCAGCTCATTAACCGCCCCAAACTGCTCCCGCTGCTTGTTCAAAACAGCCAGCTTATCCTCCGCAGCACCCCTGTCAAACGCAGCCCCAATCTCCGGCGGCGCCATCCTGGCCAGATCGCAATTATACTTAACCTGAGCCTCCGTAAACAGATGATCCAGCGACAGCTCAAGCTGACTGCACTCACTCTTCAACGCCGAAAGCAGCTGCACTCCAACCTCATACTTCCGCCGCAAATCCCTCAGCCCCGCCTGACTCTCATGATGCTGTGCCTGATGTTCCCTATATGCCGACTCAAGCCCGTTAACCTCCCTCTGCTCACCCGCAGCAGCAATCAGCAGCGCCTCAAGCTCCTCCTTCACCTGTTTTAAACCCACAACACTCACCTCTTTCTTCTTCTCAGCCGCCTCAATATCGCTCCTGAGCCTCTTAATCTCCTCATGCAAAGCCCCTCGGTTCTCTGCACAACCGGCAATGGCAATCCGCAGCTTTTCCAGCTCCAGCAAAGCATCCTTATACCGGCTCTGACTCGCCTGAACCTCCAGCCCAAACTCATGATGCCTCGCCTCAAGCCCCGTAAGGCTCTCCTGCATCGCCCTTATTTTCTCCCCACTCTCCGCGCTCTTCAAAGCACGCACCTCAAGTACCGGCAACAGCTCATCCAGCTCCTTCTCACACGCCCTCCTCTGCACACCAAGAGCCTCAATCTCCTCACCCGTCAGCACCTCATCCCGCACTCTCTCACTCCGCTCCGCCTCAAACCGCGCAAACCGCTTCTCAAGCCCCCCAAGCTCCGCCGACAACCGCTCAATCTCCCTCCGTTGCTCAGCCACCTTAATCGAGGCCAGCTCACTCCGCAACCCCCCGACAACCGCCTCCTCCGCCCCGATTATCTTCTCAAGCCTCGCCAGCTCCTTCTGCAGCATCGACCGCTCAGTTTTTTTCCCCAGCCGCAACCCCTCATTACTCTTAGAACTTCCCCCGACCAGCAACCCTTTCCCCGAAAAAGTTTCCCCCTCAAGCGTAACAAAAGAGCAGTCACGATACAGCAGCGCAAGCCGCTCAGCAGTCTCCAAATCCCCCACAACATAACTCTTCGCAAGCATCAGCTGCAGCGCACCATGCAGTTCCGGCGGATAACTGATCACCTCAAGCGTTCTTTTTGCCCCCTCTATCACCGGCTCAACCCCCTCAGCCACCGGCGCAACAAGATCCAGCACCAAAAAAGTAACCTTCCCCTTATTCGAACTCATTAAATCAACCACACCCTCCTTCGCCTCACCAAGCGACCGGCACACATAATAACTCATACTCTCACCAAGCGCCGCAGTAACCGCCCTCTTATACACACTCTCCAGCGACACCAGGTCCGACATACACCCCATCCCCACCCTGCCGCTCTTCCGCTTCTCCAAAAACCCTATCCCCTCCGGCATCCCCTCAAAATTATCAAGCACCGAATTCGCCAGCAAAATCTGGTTATAAACCTTATCCCGGCCCGACCGCAGCACCAGGAGAGCCTCCTTCTTCGCCTCAATCTGCCCCGTCACCTCATCCAGCTGCTCCCTCAACCCAAGCTCCACCCTTTTTGCCTCAGCAACCTGCCCCGTTTTAAACGCAATCTCAGCCGCCAACAACTCCTCATCCGCCCGCGAACCCATCAGCTTCTCCGCAATCGCCGCCCTCTTCACCTCAAGCCGTTCACCCGTCGATCGCAAATACTCCCGCTTCGACTCAAGCGTACGCCTGCCGAGTGCAAGCTGGTTCGCAGCACCCTGCTCCTCCGCACCGAGCCTCCGCTCCACAGCAAGCTCACTCCGCCGCTCCTTCAACAGCACATTAATCTGCTCATGCTCCACAACCAACCCTTCAAACACCAGAAGCAGCCCACTGCACGCCTCCTCACAAGGCACCTTCCGCTTCATCAGCTCCCCCTCAAGCAGCTCCTGCTCCCGAATCTTCCGCTCCTTCCCCCCAATAATCCCCCTGAACCGCTCAACCTCCCCCCCGACACTCCGCTGAAACTCCTCAAACTGCAACACCTGCTTCTCCAAAGCATGAATCCGCTGATTACTCTCATTCAGCCCCTTCTGCAGCCCCGAAAGCCTCCTCTCCTCCCCAAGCAGCTGCACCTCCATAGCCTGCGCAACACCATCCAGCGTTGCAATCTTAGCCGCACACGCATGATTCAACCCATCCTCCACCCCAATACGCCCCCGCAACGGCTCCACCCTCTCACGCAGCTCCTCCATCCCGACCCACGACAGGCTCAAATCAATCTCCCGAATCTCCCTCTTCAACTCCCTCAACTTATCAGCCTTCCTCACCTGCAGCCTCAAACTCCTCACCTTCTTCTCAACCTCCGCCAACACATCATCAACCCGCAACAAATCCCTCGACGCACTCTCCAGCAACTTAAACGTCTGCCTCCGCCGCTGCTTATACCGCGTAATCCCCGCCGCCTCCTCAAACAACTTCAACCGCTCCTCACTCCTGTTACTGATAATCTCCTCAATCATCTTCAACTCAATCACCGAATACGCATCACTACCCATCCCCGTATCCGTAAACAAATCAAGAATATCCTTCAACCGGCAACTCACCTGATTCAACAAAAACTCACTCTCCCCGCTCCGGTACAACCGGCGGGTCACCGTAACCTCCGTATACTCAACAGGCAACACATTCCGCGTATTCTCAATCGTCAACGAAACCTCAGTAAAACTAAGCGGCTTCAAATTCTTCGACCCATTAAAAATAATACTCTCCATCTTCACCGACCGCAACAACGAAGCCCTCTGCTCCCCCAAAACCCACCGCATAGCATCCACCACATTAGTCTTCCCACACCCATTAGGCCCCACAATAGCCGTAAGCCCCTTATCAAACCCAATCCTCACCCGATGAGCAAAACTCTTAAACCCAAACAACTCAATCTTCGAAAGATACATACCCAATAAAATTTAAAATAGGGGACGACATTCATAACGTACAGTTCACCACTAAAATAGGGGACGATATTCATAACGTACAGTTCTCCCCCCTCAGTACTCAGTACTCAGAACTATTTTAAGACTCTGCACCGCCTCCCCAACATCATGCACCCTCAAAATAGAGGCCCCATTACAAAGCGCAATCGTCCCCGCCGCCACACTCGCCGCAAGCCTCTCCGCAGGCGGTGGTACCTCCCCCTCATCCCCGGCCAGAGCATACCCCAAAAACGACTTCCTCGAAACCCCCGCCAAAACAGGCCTCCCCAGCTCCAGCAGCGACCCCAGCTCCCGAAGCAGCCTGAAATTCTCCTCCACACTCTTGCCAAACCCGAACCCCGGATCAACAATAATATCATCAATCAAGTGCGCCTGAGCCCTCGCTACAGACTCCCGAAGAAACCCCTTAACCCTCGTCACTATATCTGTTCCCTCCGACTCAAACCCGCGGCTCCACCCCATCGCCCCCGGCCTGATCTGCGTATGCATTAAAATCACCCCCGCCCCGTACCTCCGGCAAACAGCCGGCAGCTTCTCATCAAATGTAAACCCCGAAATATCATTAACCAGATGAGCCCCCGCCCGCAAAGCCGCCTCAGCCACTGCCGCCTTATACGTATCAATAGAAATCAACACATCCGTCCTCTCCCTGAGCATCCCAATAAGCGGTGCCGTCCGCCGAATCTCCTCATCCACCGAAATCACCTCCGCCCCCGGCCGCGACGACTCCCCACCAACATCAACAATCGAAGCCCCGGCCCCGATCATCGACACCGCAGCATCAAACGCCCGCCCTAAATCGACGTTACACCCGAACGCCCCCCCATCATAAAACGAATCAGGCGTCGTATTCACAATCCCCATAATCACCGGCCCCGCCGTCATATCCAGCACACGCCCGGCGCAAATAATCTTAAACCCCTTTTTCATCATGTCAACCCAAACGGCACCGGCGTAAACGTCACCACAAAAATCACAATACTTATCCACCCCACAACCCTCCTCGGCGCGCTCAAAGGATGATCATTCCAGGTCGGAGGATGGCTCAACCCAAGCATCCGGACAAGAATAAACGCCCACAACATCCACCCCGACCACGACCACTGCAGCAGCACAGGCGGAATAAGCACCACAGCCTCCGGCTTAAACAAACTGAACATCAACTCCATAAACGCCGGAAAACCCAGCAGCATAATAAACCCCACAAACACCTTCGCAACCCTCTCATGCCCCCTCCGCCCAAACATCGCATACGTAATATGCCCCCCGTCCAGCTGCCCCGCAGGAAGCAGATTCAGCGCCGTCACCATCGACCCCAGCCACCCCGTAAACAAAAACGGATAATGATACATCTCACTCATCGGCGGCAGATTCTTCGGCGCAATAACATACTCAAGCCCCATCCAAAGCAGATTCTTCCCAAGCACAAGGCTACCCGCCGGAACAGGGGAGTACATCCCCCTCTGAGCCCCGTACTCAGGATGAATGCTCAAAATAAAATCCGCCGCCGGCAGATGCAAAAAACCATAAACAAGCAGACCCACGCACACCACAAACCCGCTGAGCGGCCCCGCAGCACCAATATCAAAAAGCGCATTTGTCCCCGGAATCCGCTCCTTGATTTTAATCACCGCCCCCATCGTACCCAGACTCAAAAAAAGCGGCAAAGGAGGCACAGGAATAAAATAGGGAAGTGTCACCCGCACCCGATAATGCATCGCAGCAAAAAAATGACCAAACTCATGAACGCTTAAAAACAAAAGCAGGCAAAAAGAGTAGGGGAGCCCCGACATAAAAGAACCAAGCCCACCCCAGGTCGCTCCCGCCCACATCGTTGTATAAACAGTCAAAACAAAAAGCCCCAAATGAAGAGGGTAATTCTGTACAAGACGCTTCGCCCGTACCTGAGGTATCACAAAACTCATAATATCACAAGCTCAAACATTGATCAAACTGCCAAGACCTACTTCTCACCCTTACTTTTCTTATCCCCGAACGTAGCCACCAACCCATCAACCAGCTCCTTCTTCTCCTCAGCACTCAACTTCGCCTCAGGATGCGCCGGCAAATAAATAAACAACGGCATCTTCCCCTTCCGCACCTCAGCCGCAGCCTTATCCCCCTCATTCTTCCCGGCCCGTCCCCACTCCGAAACATTAAAAACCTTCCTTCCAAAAGAAACATCAAGCGCCGTCAGCCACGACACAGGAGCCACAGAACTATACCATGGCCAGACAGTCTCATTAGAATGACAATCCTTACAAGCCCTATTAAAAAGCTCATGCGTCCTCACCGAATCCCACTTCGGCTCACCACTCACCACAGGATTCTTATGATCCCGCCCAAAAGGCAAAACCTGCAAAACCCCCAACACAACAACCCCCCCAACCAACAACTTGATAACCTTCATACCCAACCCCTCCCTTTAATTAAATAATACTCCATTAACCCCCAATATACTCCATTTCCCAAATTTCCCCCCTCATCCCTCAGAACTCAGAACAATATCGACCACACTAAACGGCCACTCACACCAAACACTATACGCCCCCCCCCCTGAAGCAATCTCCGCAATAATCTCCAACTCCATCTCCGAATAAAACTTCCGCGCCGAAGTCAGCCCATCCAGCATAAACGCCCCCAGCCCCTGCAAACTCGCAATCAAAGGAACCCCCCCCGCCAGCAGCACGCTCCGGTACCCGTCAATCCCCACAAACCTCTTCACCCCAAGCCTCCCCGCCCGCGCAATCATCACCGCAAGCTGCCCCGGACTAAAATGATGCAGACTCTGCGACACAACCACCACATCAAACTCCCCAACCCGAACCCCCTCCATCCCAAACGCATCAATCACCCTGAACCTAACCCCCAACCCCCTCCTCGCCGCCTCCAAATTCCCAGCCTCAACAAACCCCGGCACAACATCCGACCCCGTAACCACCGCCAACTCCCCACTGCCAACTGCCAACTCCAACGCCAACCCCCCCGTCCCGCACGCCAGCTCCAGCACCCTCACCGCTCTCATCTCAACCGCAGCAATCTCCCGAATCACCGGCAAAAGAATCTCCACATACCGCCCATAAAGCCCCAACATCACATTCTGCCTGTCCAAAGCCCGCACCATCTCCAACCGCTCACCCTCCGGCACCCCCGCCTCATCCATCACCTCCCCATCCGAAGTCCGCAAAGCCCTATCCACCAGCTCACCCGCCAAATCCAACCCCCCAAGCCCCTGCGACACCAAAAACCGCTCCTCCAGAAACCGCTCCACCACCCCATCAACCACCCCCTCCATCTCCTCCAACCCAACCCCCTTCCCAGGAAATATCCCTTCCTCCCTCAACTTCCCAAGAGCCACAACCCCAGCCACCCTCATTTGCAGCATCCCCCCCCCATTATTATAATTACCAGACAATCCCCAACTAGGGGACGACATTCATAACGTACAGTTGCCCCTCATTCCTCATCACACAATGCGAACTAGGGGACGACATTCATAACGTACAGTTATCCCTCATTCCCCAGAACTCATCACACAAAACATTCTTTCACAAATCCATAATGCGAAACCGTCTATAATGCGTATATTTACAAAAAAAAATTACTCTAAAAAAAGGTAAGACAAGCTCTGAATTCTATGGCATACTTTAAAAATCTCTGCCTTGTCGAGGCCCCCCAAACCATCATCGTACCCTTTCCCCGATTTATAACCGACTGCATCGGCGTCTGTTACCTCGCCGCCGCCGTCCAGCACGACGTCGAAAGCCTCGTCATGCCCGACAACTACTACAACTACGGCATCTTCGACAGCCTTCGCACACTCCTCAAAAAAAGTCCCATAGACCTCGTCGCCATCTCCTCCATGACCGGCGCCTTCAACCAGGCCGAACAACTCGCCCGAATAGCCAAAGAAGCCGGTAAATTCGTTGTCATGGGAGGCTTCCACCCAACCGCACTCCCCGAAGAGGTACTCAAACTCAACTGCGTCGACGTCGTCGTCATCGGCGAAGGCGAACACACCTTCCGCGAACTCGTCCTGAACGGCCCCTCCCGCGACGTCAAAGGCATAGCCTATCGCGAAGGCGGCGGCATCGTCTACACCAGCCCGCGCGACATCATCGCCGACATCGACTCCATAGCCTTTCCCCTCCGCTCTCTCCGTCCCCAGCGATACGGCGAAAAAGGCGACTCCTACTCCATCGACACCATCTACACCTCACGCGGCTGCCCCTGGTCATGCTCCTTCTGCGCCAACGACCAGATGCACAAAAGCTGGCGCGGCAGAAGCGCCGAAAATGTCGTCGAAGAAATTGCCCTTCTCCACGACCCCAAAAGCAAAAAACTTCTCAAAATCTGGGACGCCAACTTCCTCACCAACATCAGTCGTGCCGAAAAAATCTGCGACATGATGATCGAACGAGGCCTCACCAACTTCCGCATCATGACGGAATCCAGAGCCAAAGACCTCGTCCGCGCCGAACGCATCCTCGACAAACTCAGCCGCATAGGGCTAAGCAAAGTAGGCCTCGGCATCGAAAGCCCCAACGAAGCCACTCTTGCCCTCATGAACAAAAAAAACAGCCTCAACGACGTCGCCCGCGCCATCGACCTCTGCAGCAAAAACAAAATCGGCGCCGAAGGCTACTTCATCATCGGCCACTACACCGAAAGCATACAAGACACCCTTGCCTACCCCGAATTCGCAAAATCACTCGGACTCCGCCAGTCCCTCTTCATGGTCATGACCCCCTATCCCGGAACAGGCATCTTCAACGAATACAAAAACGAAGGCAAAATCCGCTCATACGACTGGGACCTCTACAACAACTACTGCCCCGTCGTCGAAACCCGCAGCATGGACAGCGCCACCCTTATCGACATGCTCGCATACTGCAACGTCGCCTTCAACCGCTACAAATCAGCCATGAAGCGCAATACAACCAACGCAGTACTCCTCAGCTTTCTCATAGACCTCTTCCAGCTCAGCTGGCTCATGCGCGTCAACAAAAACCTCACAGGCGCCGACATCACAAATATCCTCTTCAACGCACTCAAAAGATTCATCGACCACGAACAAGGCAAAGTAGAGCAGCCCGCCGCGCCCAAATGCAAACCGCTGCCACAACCCATTACCCTCCGCATCTGCCGCAAATCCGGCCAAAGCATCGACTACACCCTCACCCAAACCAACGGCAGCCGCGTGCTCACCATGGCACTCAACCAAACCGCCCAACCCTTCACCGGCCCCCAAATCAACCTCGACCAACTCGTCGAAACCGCCTGCGACGTCCCCATGGACAAGCTCATGGGTGTCCTCTACCGCAACGAATGGCTCAACAACAACAAAGGCAGAATAACCACCAAACTCCTCCCCGTCATAACCGACCTCGAAACCCTGACCTTCGCCGCAAAACTCATAAAACTCTACCTGACCTCAAAAAACTAACCCCCCGGCAATGTTTTGCAAAAAAACAGCGATTTAATCGCCATAAGTAGCTGAAATTTTTGTATACTAAAGATTAAAAGGTAAAAAAATTACACCAATTAACTCATCCCACAGTGTTAATTACCCCAAATCCCTCAGCACTCAGCACTCAGCACTCAGCACTCAGCACTCGTCCATAACAAAACTTCGTCCAATTTATAATTGGAATTAAAAAAATATATTATTTCCTTTTTATTAAGGTTGTTATATATAATATAATATATATATCCCATCCCTCACTTGTGACTCAAGAAAGCGTAGCTGTGTAAGAAGCCGTCAATCAAGTTGCCAACTCCCAACCGCTCACTCAATTCTCTATATATGAGATATAGATACATCTCCATTCTCCTACTATCCCTACTGGCACTCCCGGCCCAAACAAAAGCAGCCGAAAGTTCAAGCCCGGCAACAGCAACAGCAAGCTCCGGCGCTGCATATTTCACGACACCATCAACAGGAACACCCAACACCACAATAAGCACCTCAATCTCCGACCAGCGTGACGCCTCCGCCCGCGACACCAACACCCGCCCGGAAGAGCAGGACCAGAATATACAAGGCAACCCAGGCGCCGTTAAAAGCAGCTTTCAAATCTACGTCGAAAACTCAACCGGCAAAAAGCTCGACATCTACGGCCGCGACCTCTTTCGCAACGTCCCCAGCACCTTCGCCCCGCTCAAAGCCGTACAAGTCAACCCCGACTACATCATCGGCCCCGGCGACGCCCTCCAGATTCGCGGCTGGGGCATGGTCGACATCGACGTCAACGTCACCGTCAGCCGCAGCGGCGACATCTACCTGCCCCGCGTCGGCTCAGTAAAAGTATCCGGCGTCAAATACCGCGACCTCCAGGGCTACCTCAAAAAAGCCGTCGGCAAAATATTCAAAAGCTTCGAACTCAGCGCCAGCATAGCCCAGACCCGCAGCCTGCAAATCTACGTCGTCGGCCACGCCCTGCGCCCCGGATCCTACTCCCTCAGCGCCATGAGCACCATGCTCAACGCCCTCTTCGCATCCGGCGGCCCATCCCTCACCGGCAGCATGCGCAACATCAAACTCAAACGAGGCAGCAGCCCCCTCACCACCTTCGACCTCTACGACATTCTCCTCCACGGCGACAAATCATCCGACATCTCCCTCCAGGACGGCGACGTCATCTACATCCCCGCCGTCGGACCCCAGTTCGCCCTTCTCGGCGACATCAAAAAACCAGCCATCTTCGAACTCCGCCAAAAAGCCTCCATTGCCGAAATCGTCACCTGGGCAGGCGGCTTCGAATCCGTAGCCGGCCTCAAAAACGTCATTGTCGAAAAAAATGTCAACAGTCGCTACCAGACCATTACAGAACTCCAGGCCGACTGGGCATCAATCGAACAAAAACTCACCCAATTCGAAGTACAGCCGACCGACATCATCCGCGTCTTCGCCCCCGGAGCCGCCCCGCTCGAAGTCAAAGCCGAACGCGAATTCGTCCGCGTTGACGGCGAAGTCAATCAAAGCGGCGTATTCGAACTCAAAAAAGGCGAAACCCTCAAAGCCCTCCTCGCCCGCATAGGCGGCACAACCGAAAAAGCCTACATCTACGGCACACAGCTCAAACGCGAAAGTGTCAAAGTCCAGCAACAGCAAAAAATCGACGAAACAATCGATCGCTACGAAAAAGACATCGAAGCCAGTGCCAAACAACGCCTCAGCGGCCAAACCGATCCCGCCCAGGCCGCCACAGTAGCAAGCGAACTCGAAGCCCAGCGCAGAATTGCAGCAAAACTCCGGACAATAAAATCCGAAGGCCGCATCATCCTCACACTCAAGGACTATCAAGTCACCGTCAACGACCTCCCCGACGTCTCCCTTAAAGACGGCGACACCATCTACATCCCCGAAAAACCCGGCACCGTCGACGTCATCGGAGCAGTCTACCAGCAAAACGCCTTCATCTTCCAGCCCGACCGCAAAGTCAACCACTACCTCACCCTCGCCGGCGGAGTCAACATGACCGGCGAAAAATCCGAACTCTACCGTATCTGCGCCGACGGCACAGTACGCAGCAGCCACCACAGCGGCCTCGGCGGCCGAGTCAACCCCGGCGACGCCATAGTCGTCCCCGAAAAAATCCAAAGAGGCACAACCTTCATCCAGGATCTCAAAGACTGGACCAACATCCTCTACCAACTAGGCCTGGGCGCCGCCGGCCTCGCCGTCCTGAAAACGCTCTAACCCAACCCTCCCCATCTTCGTAGAGGCAGGCCTGGTGCCTGCCCTCTTCCAAACCAACGAATTCACACACAAATAAATGCAAGAAACCCAACAACCCCCCCCAGAAGACGAAATAAGTCTCATAGACCTGGCTATAACATTAGCCAAACACAAAAAACTAATCCTGGGTCTTCCGCTAATCGTCGCGGTACTCACAGCCCTATACACCCTGATCATCCCCCCAACCTACACCGCCGACGTGCAAATGCTCCCCCCCCAGCAGCAATCCAGCGCATCAGCAATGCTCAGTCAACTCGGAGCCCTCGGAGGAATGGCCGGCGCAGCAGGCATCAAAAACCCCAACGACACCTACGTCGCCATGCTCAAAAGCCGCACCATACAAGACAACATGATCAAACGCTTCAAACTCCAGATCGTCTACAAAACAAAAACACCCGAAACCACCCGCAAAGCACTCAACGGAGCCACAACCGTAAAAGTCGGCAAAGACGGCATCATCGGCATCTCCGTCGACGACAAAAACCCACAGCGAGCCGCCATGCTCGCCAACGGATACGTCGACGAACTCCAACGCCTCACCCAGGTATTCGCCGTCACCGAAGCCTCACACCGCCGCCTCTTCTACGAAAAACAGCTCCTCCAGGCCAAACAGAACCTCAGCGACGCCGAAATCGCCCTCAAACAACTCCAGGAAAAAACCGGCATCATCCACATCGACTCCCAGGCCCAGCTCGGCATAGGCGCAGCAGCCAGCCTCAAAGGCCAGATAGCCATGAAAGAAGTCGAACTCGGCGCCATGCGCACCTTCGCCACCGGTAACAACCCCGACCTCATCCGCAACCAGCAGACAGTCCAGGCCCTGAGAGCCCAACTCGACAAAATCGAAACCGGCACCATCACCCCCGGCAAAGTCCCCGAAACCGGCCTCGAATACATACGCAAAACCCGCGACTTCAAATACGCCGAAACCATCTACGAAATGCTCGCCAAACAATTCGAAATAGCCAAAATCGACGAAGCCAAAGAAAGCTCAGTAATCCAGGTCCTCGACAAAGCCATCCCCCCCGAACAAAAATCAAAACCCAAACGCAGCATGATGGTCCTCCTGGCCACCCTGGCCACCGGCTTCCTCACCATCCTCTACGCCTTCATAAAAGAAGCCCTGAAAAACGCCCAAAACGACACCCAAACCAAATCCCAACTCCAAACCCTACGCCAAACCCTGAAATGGTCCTAACCCCCACCCCCCCAAAACTAGGGGACGACATTCATAACGTACAGTTCCCAACAAAACTAGGGGACGACATTCATAACGTACAGTTGATAGCCCACTGCCAGCTATTCATACTCATATTCCTGACAATACTCTTCACCGCCACCCCTGTCAAAGCCGCCGTAACCCCGGGCATCGACTCAATACAAGTCTCCACCGGCTTCATAGCCTCAAAACAAGCCCCTCCTCCATTCTGGATGTGGGCTAACAAGAATGGCCGCGTCAGCATGGACAATGCCAGCAGCATATTCACCCGTCTCCGCATAAATAAACACCCAGACGACGAAAAAGAGTTCGACTGGTTCTACGGCGCCGACGTCACCGCCCGCACCGGCTCACCCAAAGACATCGTCTGGACCGACGCCTACGCCGGCCTGACCTACAAAAAGTTCAAACTCACCCTCGGCCGCAAAGCCGAAACCTTCGGCCTCGTCGACAGCCTCCTCTCCGTCGGCTCCGAAGTATACAGCCAAAACGCACCCACAATCCCAAAAATAGCCATCTCCACAAACGGCTACATAGAACTCACAGAAAACCTCGCCTTCAACGCCTACTTCGCCAACGGATGGATGGGCACCGAACAATACGTCAAAAACGCCTGCGTCCAGCAAAAATTCCTCTACATACGCCTCGGCGACACAGACCCCGACCACGGCATCAACTTCTACGCAGGCCTCCACGACCTCGCATCCTGGGCCGGCGACGGTCAGCCATCATCATTCACCGACTTCTGGCGAGTCTTCTTTGGCCGTGCCGGAGGCAGTAACGCACAAACAACCGACCAGCAAAATGCCCTCGGCGACCACCGCGGCACCATAGAATTCGCCCTCCAGCAAAAAGACGTCGACCGCGACTGGTTCCTCTACGCCCAAACCATGTTCGAAGACGGCAGCGGCCTCCGCTTCTGGTACCCCGGCGACTTCCTCCTCGGCATCTCAATGGTCAACAAAGAAAAGGGAAGTCCCATCGCCCGCATAAACCTCGAAATCCTCGACACCCGTTACGACGGCAACTCACTCTCCGACATCGACAACTATTTCGCCAACGGCGTCTACAGCGGCTGGGTCCATCAGGGCTACGCCATCGGCACCCCATTCGTACCCTTTATCCAATCCGCCAACTACCAATACGACCCCCTCAACCGCGTACAGGTAATCAACGGAGCAGTCACCATGCGCCTCACCAAACTCATCAACCCACGCTTCCGCATAGCCTACATCCAAAACTACGGAAGCTTCACCGAACCATTACCCAACAGCCAAAAAACCACAACCATAGCCACCGACATCACCAACACAACACCAATAGCACAAGGCTGGACCCTGACCCAACAAATAGCGCTGGACGCCAGTCAATCCAGCCACCCCAACCCAGCCATCACCCTGACCCTCACAAAAACCCTGAACTAACCCCCTCTTCCTCTTCGTAGTGGCAGGCCTTGTGCCAGCCCTCTTCCAAACTATATGACAGACTCTATGCCCTACATCCCAGCTCTGGCCACCGCCCTCATCGCCCTGCTGATAGTATTGAGCAAGCGATACCACGGCAAACACACCTGCGACCCAACCTGCGGCATCCAGAAATTCCACACCGCCCAAACCCCCCGCATCGGCGGCGTAGCCATCTTTATCGGTCTGCTCACAGCATGCCTCCTTTCATCAGCACCCGAAATACGCCTCCTCCAACTCATGCTCATAGCCAGTCTTCCCGCCTTTACCGCAGGCCTCATCGAAGACCTCACCAAACAAGCCGGAGTCAAACGGCGCCTCTTCGCCACCATCATCAGCGGCGCCACAGCCTGCTGGCTCACCGGCTACACCCTCAACCATATCGATATTAAAGGCATCGACACCATACTCTTATATCTCCCCGTTTCAATCGCATTCACCATATTCGCCGTAGCCGGAATGGCCAACGCAACCAACATCATAGACGGATTCAACGGCCTCGCCTCCGGCACCATAATCATCTGCTTCTTATCCCTGGGCATCATCGCCTTCAAAGTCGGCGACACCGACCTCCTCCACCTATGCATCACCATCGCCATAGTCACCGCTGGCTTCTTCATCATAAACTTCCCCCTCGGCAAAATATTCCTGGGCGACAGCGGAGCCTACCTCCTCGGCTTTATGCTCGCCTGGACAGCCGTCATGCTCCCCATGCGCAACCCCACAATCTCCCCATGGGCCCCATTCCTCATCTGCAGCTACCCCATTATAGAAACCATCTACAGCATGGCCCGACGCTCACTCCACAAAACAAGCGCCAGCCAACCCGACATAGCACACCTCCACAGCCTCATCAAAATCAACGCCATCAACGAATACTTCCCCAACGTCCCAAAACACCTCCGAAACAGCATGGTAGCCCCCCTCTGCTGGACCCTGGTGCTACTATCCTCAACCCTGGCAATAACAAACTACACCCAAACCAAAACCCTGATAGCCTCAACCCTGGCCATCCTGACCCTATACACCCTGACCTACAAACGCCTCTCAGCAGCACCCACAAAACACTCAGCACTATCTTCCCCAATTAGTGAAAATTCGTGAAATTAGTGGACCACCAATCTTCCATTGTCACCCTCCTCCCAAGGCTCTGGCACCACATATCAACCCGCCGCCGATCCCAATTCGCAATACTATTAATCTTAATGGTAGCCGCCTCCTTCGCCGAAATCCTAAGCATAGGCAGCATCCTCCCATTCCTGGCAATCCTAACCGCCCCCCAAAAACTAATAAACCACCCCACAACCCAATCCCTAATCCACAAATTCGGCTACACAACTCTTAACTCTTCACTCACCACCAACAACATCCTTTTTATATTAACCGCAACCTTCGCCGCCGCCGCCCTGCTAAGCGGCGCCATGCGCCTAATTCTCCTATACGCCACCACAAGATTAAGCTTCGCCACCGGCGCAGACCTAAGCATAAACATCTACCGCCGCACCCTATATCAACCCTACGCCATCCACGTCGCCCGCAACAGCAGCGAAGTCATCAACGGTATCTCAGGCAAAGCCAACGGCATCATCTACAGCATCGTACTCCCAATGGCGACCCTCATCAGCTCCACCATCATGCTCCTCGCCATCCTCATCGCCCTACTTTCACTCGACCCCATAATCGCCCTCTCCGCCTTCGGAGGCTTCGGCCTCATCTACATATCCATCATCAAGCTCACCCAAAAGCAACAGCTAACCAATGGCCTGTGCATCGCCCGCGAAACCACACAAGTCATTAAATCCCTGCAGGAAGGCCTCGGCGGCATCCGCGACGTCCTCATCGACGGCAGTCAATCCGCCTACTGCCAAATTTATCACAACGCCGACCAGCCCCTGCGTCGTGCACAGGGAAGTAGCCAATATATAGCCACAAGCCCTCGATTCGCCATCGAGGCATTAGGCATGGTGCTTATAGCCATATTAGCCTACGCACTCTCCAAACAACCCGACGGCATAGCCAAAGCAATTCCAGTCCTCGGAGCCCTCGCACTCGGCGCCCAGCGCCTCTTGCCAGTCCTCCAGCAAGCCTACGGCTCTTGGTCAAGCATACAAGCCGGTCAGGCCGGCCTGCACGACACACTCAACCTCCTCGACCAGCCCTTGCCCGACTATGTCGACCAGCCACCAGCTGCCCCAATCCCGTTCCAGCATAAAATTGACCTGAATAACCTCTCATTCCGCTACACCTCCCAAACACCACTGGTACTAAACAACCTGAACCTCACAATAAAAAAAGGCAGTCGCATAGGCTTCATCGGCGTCACCGGCAGCGGCAAAAGCACCCTGCTCGACCTCATCATGGGCCTCCTGCAACCCACCGAAGGCACCATCCAAATCGACGCACAACCCTTGACCGCGGCCAACAACCGTGCATGGCAGGCGCATATTGCCCACGTCCCCCAAGCCATCTTCCTTGCCGACAGCACCATCGAAGAAAACATAGCCTTCGGTGTGCCAAAATCGAAGATCGACCACACTCTCGTCAAGCAAGCCGCAGAGCAAGCACAAATAGCCGACATCATCGAAAGCTGGCCAAAAAAATACAAAACCTTCGTCGGCGAACGCGGCATCCGCCTCTCCGGAGGCCAACGTCAACGCATCGGCATCGCCCGCGCACTCTATAAGCAAGCCAACGTCATCATCTTCGACGAAGCCACCAGCGCCCTCGACAACGAAACCGAACAAGCCGTCATGCAGGCCATCGAAAGCCTCGGCAAAGAGCTTACCGTGCTTATCATAGCCCACCGCCTCACCACCTTGAAAAACTGCACACAGATTGTCGAACTGGCAGACGGCGGCATCAAACGCACAGGCACCTACGCCGAAATAGTCTCAAAAGAGAAAGCAAATGGCCATGCATTCCCAGTCAGCAAAGTTCACTGAGTCCTTAAAAAAATGAAAGCAGTAATCCTCGCCGGAGGCCTCGGCACCCGCATCTCCGAAGAGTCGCACCTCAAGCCAAAGCCCATGATCGAAATCGGAGGCAAACCAATCCTCTGGCATATCATGAAGCTCTACTCCGCCCACGGTGTGAACGACTTTATCATCTGCTGCGGCTACAAAGGCTATGTCATCAAAGAGTACTTTGCCAACTACTTCCTGCACATGTCGGACGTCACCTTCGATATGCAGAGTAATAGAATGGAAGTTCACGAGCAAAAAGCCGAACCATGGAAGGTTACACTAGTAGATACCGGTGAGGATACGGCAACAGGTGGTCGCCTCAAAAGGGTAGCCAACTATCTCGCCCCAGATGAGCCCTTCTGTTTTACCTATGGCGACGGAGTTGCCGATATTGATATTACTGAGGAAATCGCTTTTCACAAAAAGCATGCTAAACTGGCCACAGTGTGTGCTGTTTTGCCGCCCGGCCGTTATGGATCAATCATAAAAGATGGTGAAACGGTGCTTGGCTTTGAGGAAAAACCCCCCGGTGACGGTTCATGGATCAATGGCGGTTTTTTTGTGCTTCAACCAGATGTCCTGAACTACATCAAAGGTGACGCATCATCCTGGGAAGGGGGACCACTGGTAAAAATTGCAGCAGAAGGCCAGCTCGCGGCTTATGAGCATAGTGGTTTCTGGCGGCCAATGGATACACTGCGTGACAAAACCTATCTGGAAGAACTTTGGGATACCCATCAAGCTCCATGGAAGATATGGTGAACCAGCAAATCAGGGCAGTAAACAGAAACTTCTGGAAAGGAAAACGGGTATTTCTGACCGGTCATACCGGATTCAAGGGTGGATGGTTAGCGCTTTGGCTGGTTGATATGGGTGCTGACGTATACGGTTATGCCCTTAATCCACCAACAGAACCGAACTTTTTTTCCGTTTGCAATTTGCAGGAGCAACTTGCCGCAAGCACGATTGCCGACATCCGTGATGCAACAGCGTTAATGCAAGCCATGCAGGCAACCCAACCCGAAATTGTCTTCCATCTGGCAGCGCAGCCCCTTGTGCGTTATTCCTATGCCGCACCGGTTGAGACCTATGCCGTAAACGTCATGGGTACCGTGAACCTTCTTGAAGCCGTGCGTCATACACCCGGTGTCAAAGCTGTGGTCAATGTTACCACCGATAAGTGTTACGAAAATCGTGAATGGGTCTGGCCATACAGGGAAAATGAGGCTATGGGAGGCTTCGATCCTTACTCAAGCAGCAAAGCCTGCTCTGAACTCGTAACGGCAGCCTATCGTCGTTCCTTCCTCGAACAAGCAGGGGTTCATCTTGCCAGTGCACGGGCTGGCAACGTCATTGGTGGCGGAGATTGGGCAACAGATCGCCTTATCCCTGATTTCCTGCAGGCACTTGATGCCCAGCGTACCTTGATCATTCGTTCACCGGAGGCCACGCGCCCCTGGCAGCATGTGCTTGAACCCCTCTCAGGGTATCTTATGCTGGCTCAAGCTTTATACGAAGAAGGGGAAACCTTTGCAAACCCTTGGAATTTCGGCCCGGAAGATGGTGTCGCTCGCCCTGTGCAGTGGATTGTTGAATACTTGTGCGGTCAGGTGCCCGGTGCATCCTGGCAATGCGAAGCAACACCGCAACTTCACGAGGCCAATATGCTCAAGCTCGACAGCTCAAAGGCGAAAACAGAACTGGGATGGCAACCGAGATGGGATCTGCAAACGGCGCTTGGCATGACGCTGAATTGGCACAAAGCCTGGCGGCAAGGCGAAAATATGGCGATGGTCAGTCAGGCGCAGATGCATCATTATGAAGCCTCTTACAAGGCCGTATGAGTGATCGTTTTGACATCATCGCAACATCCCTGCAAGGGTTACAACTCATGCAGCGCAAGCCTCTTGGTGATAGCCGGGGTTATCTTGAGCGGATGTTTTGCCAAAGTGATTTAGCCGAACTGCTTAATGGAAAAACTATCGTTCAGATCAACCACACGCTAACCGAAAAAATCGGCACCATTCGCGGAATGCATTTTCAGCATCCACCCTACGCCGAAACCAAGTTTGTGATGTGCCTGAAAGGTGAAGTGTATGACATAGCGGTCGATGTTCGTGCCGATTCTCCGACCTTTCTTCAATGGCATGGCGAAATTCTGAGTGCAGCCAATCACAAAACTTTTCTTATTCCCGAAGGCTTTGCCCATGGATTTCAAACGCTTACCGATGGTTGCGAAATGCTCTATTTTCATACAGCAGCCTATCAATCAAATGCCGAAGCGGCACTGAACGCTCTTGATCCAAAGCTCGCCATTGCATGGCCAGTACAAGTAACCGAACAATCTACACGCGATAAACAACACCCTATGATTAACCCGGATTTCCATGGAGTAGCGTTATGAAGTGCCGCCATTGCAACGCAGAACTTAAACTGACTCTTGTTGATCTCGGCAGTGCACCTCCCTCCAACGCTTATCTTACGGTTGAAAAGCTCCAAAACCCTGAAAAGTGGTTTCCCTTGGGGGTGCTGGTGTGCGAACAGTGCTGGCTTGTACAAACCGAAGACTTCGCACAGGCAGATGAACTGTTTGATGCCGACTACGCTTACTTCAGTGCCTTCTCCAGCAGTTGGCTTGCCCATAGCCAGCGATACGTGTCAGATATGGCACAACGATTCTGCCTGAATGAACAAAGCCATGTGGTAGAAGTAGCGGCTAACGACGGCTACCTGTTGCAATATGTAAAAGTGCTCGGCATTCCCTGCACAGGAATTGAACCGACTGCAAGCACGGCAAGTGCCGCACGAGCCAAAGGTATCGACATCATCGAAGAGTTTTTTGGAATCAATTTAGCCAAACAGCTTGTCGCCGATGGAAAACAGGCTGATCTGACTGCTGCCAACAATGTGCTTGCTCATGTGCCGGATATCAACGACTTTGTTGCTGGATTCACAGCACTGCTCAAACCGGATGGCGTGGCCACCTTCGAGTTTCCACACCTGCTCAACCTGATTGAACTGAACCAGTTCGACACCATCTACCATGAGCACTTTTCCTATCTCTCGCTTACGGCAGTGCGGCACATCTTTGCCGCTGATGGTTTGTCCGTTTTTGATGTACAGGAACTTCCTACGCATGGCGGAAGTCTTCGCGTTTTTGCCCAGCGCGCAGACACCGGCTCCCATGCGATCAGCGATCAGGTTTCTCTTCTGCTCCAGAAAGAAGAGAGTGCCGGGATGCGAACTGCCGCTTACTATTCAGGCTTTCAGGGAAAAACTGAAAAGGTCAAGGATGACTTTGTAGCGTTTTTGATTGAGGCCAAACGACAAGGCAAATCAGTCGCAGCCTATGGTGCCGCAGCGAAGGGCAATACCTTAATGAACTTTGCTGGCATTCGTTCCGATCTGATTCAGTTTGTCGTCGATAAAAACCCGGCTAAGCAAGGTAAATATATGCCGGGCAGTCGCATCCCGATTGTGAGCGAGGATCGACTTATCGAAGAACGTCCGGACTATGTGGTGATTTTACCATGGAACCTGCGGGAGGAGATCATTCAGCAACTGGCGTATGTGCAGGAATGGGGATGTAAGTTTGTTACTGCCGTGCCTGATCTTAAGATTATATGATTAAGGTTGCAGTTACAGGTGCTACCGGTTTTATTGGGCGGCATGTATTGGCTGAGTTAAAAAAATACAACATTGATATTGTTGCGGTCACGCGCAACGCGTTGCGAATGAATGATTTCGATGCATCCGTTCGGATTGTGCAAATGGATATTTCTGTTCCTCCAGTAGATTGCTTTGAATGTTTAGGTAAGCCAGATGTTTTGATTCATTTGGCTTGGGATGGTTTGCCGAATTACAACTCGTTGCACCATTTTGAAACTGAGCTGTCTATACAATACCAATTTCTAAAAGTGATGGTTGAGTCTGGCTTGTCATCACTACTGGTGACAGGTACTTGTTTCGAGTATGGCATGCAGTCTGGCGCTCTTTCAGCAGCTATGCCGACTAAGCCTTCCAACCCCTATGGATATGCCAAGGATATGCTGCGACAGCAACTGCAATATTTGAAGTCCACTATTCCATTCAACTTTACTTGGGGGCGTCTGTTCTATATGTATGGAGAAGGACAGTCCAAGAATTCACTTTTCCCGCTTCTTAAGGAAGCTGCATTGCGTGGGGATCAAGTATTTAACATGTCGGGCGGCGATCAGTTGCGCGATTACCTGCCGGTGGAAGAAGTCACGCGACAAATTGTTCAGCTAGCAATGGCACAGAGCGACATTGGTCCGGTCAATATTTGTTCAGGAAAACCAATTTCAGTGCGCAAATTGGTAGAGCAGTGGCTAGCAGAAAATAACTGGGAAATCAAACTGAACCTTGGCTATTACCCATATCCAGATTATGAGCCTATGGCTTTTTGGGGAGCTCAGCAAATGAAGTTTAGTCATGAAGGCTTAGCATGACGGGAGAGTGCGGAATTATCTTCATTTCTGATAAAGAGAAATCCTTAGAAATAGTAAGGTGGCAACCGAAGTTCAAACTTGATATGTGCTCGAAGCAGCCCCTAACTGCCTGTGTTGCTTGAGTTATGTTTAATTCAATAATTAAAAAGAACATCCTCGCCAACTTCGGAGGCAAAGCTTGGTCAGGGTTGATTCAGCTTGCATTTGTACCGTTATATATCAAATTTCTGGGTATGGATGCGTATGGTTTGATTGGCTTTTTTATAATGCTGCAGACAGTGCTTGGTGTGCTTGATCTTGGCCTCAGCACTACTCTGACTCGTGAGTTAGCCCTGCTGTCTGCGAATGATAATGCGCAAGAGGCAAGAAATCTTGTTCGCACGATGGAATGGATATACTGGCCCATTGCTATTGTAATTGCTTTTGGGGTTGCTGTCGTTGCTCCTTGGTTAGCAAATTCGTGGGTGAACTCAAATGTTTTGTCAGCGCAAAGTCTGCAGCATGCGGTTATCTTAATGGGGTTTGCGATCGCTGCACAATGGCCTTACTCTCTCTACTCAGGCGGGTTGATTGGACTGCAAAAACAAGTGCTGCTTAACACAGTCCGAGCTTTTATGGCAACGGCTCAAGCATGTGGCGCAGTATTGGTGTTATGGCTTATTTCGCCAACTATTGAGGCTTTTTTTATATGGCAGATTGGAATTGTAGGTATCCAAACTGTGGTTACAGGTTATCTTTTGCGTTCATCCTTATCCAGTAAAATCAAAGGGGAAAACACGGCAAGTGCTGTGTTTAGTTGGTATCTGCTTCGCCAGACTTGGCGATTTGCTGCAGGCATTACCGGGATTTCTGCTGTCTCTATCATATTGACCCAAATGGATAAAGTTATACTGAGCAAATTGTTATCACTTGAGCAATTTGGTTTGTATATGCTGGCGTTCACGTTGGGCAACGCTTTGGCTTATTTGGTTTCGCCGGTTTCCACAGCTGTATTTCCGAAGCTGTCAGCGTTAGTTGCTGAAGGAAAAACAGAAGAACTTAGTCGTCTATATCACAAAGGGTGTCAAGTTGTTGCGCTGCTTGTATTCCCATCTGGGATTCTCATTGCATTTTTTCCTCAGGAAATACTGATGCTGTGGATTCGTGACACCACAATTGCAGAAAAGGCGCATGTCTTGTTGCGTCTTGTTGCTGTAGGCTGCTTATTTAATGCATCAGTCTCCATGCCATATATGTTGCAGTTGGCACATGGATGGACATCGCTTTCATTTTATAAAAATATTGTTGCCATAATTATCCTAATGCCGCTTCTATTTTTGCTGACTTCTTCTATGGGAGCCGTTGGTGGTGCAATAACTTGGGTGTTACTGAACGCGGGTTACGTGCTGTTTGAGATCCCGTTGATGCATCGTCGCCTTATATGCAGGGATATGTGGCGTTGGTATATTGTTGACGTTGGCTTACCTGTGGCGAGCTGTGTTTGCATCGGCGCTTTGTCTAAAAGTTGCTTTCCTGATAATATCTCAAGCATAGCGAGAGTTTCACTACTCACTATTACATTTGGAAGCATGTTTCTAGTTTGTGCTTTTGTACTACCATTTTCGAAGATTTACTTTAGGAGGAGGGGGATTTGTTAGAGTCTAATTGTCCAATTTGTGCTGCTCATAGCTTGTTTTTTCTGCAAGCTATAGATTACAACCGTCGTATTTCCACAGAGTTTTTTTTGTATCATAAATGTACTGCATGTGGATTAATATACCTTGTAAATGTACCGGAAGACTTAGGAGCTTATTATCCTAAAGTTTACTATGACGTTCCAAAGGACAGAGAGGCATTGTTGGCAAGCAATACTCATGACCAATATAAATTGGGAATTGTTAAGCAATTTATCAAGAAGGGTCGTCTGTTGGAAATTGGACCTGCATTTGGTTCATTCTCATGTCTGGCTAAACAAGGGGGCTTTGATGTTGAAGTAATTGAAATGGATGAAAGGTGTTGCCATTTTATTCAAAACAAACTTGGGATTAAAGCTGTTCAAGCAAATAATCCCATAGAGGCTCTGGTTGGCCTTTCAGATTACGATGTAATAACTCTCTGGCAGGTCATCGAGCACTTGCCAGCGCCCTTCCTCGTGCTTAAGGCCTTAGTTGACAAACTGTTGCCGGGGGGGGCTTTGGTTGTTTCTACTCCGAATCCAGATGCCTTTCAGTTTTGGATATTGGGTCGTTTTTGGGCACATTTGGATGCACCACGGCATTTGACGCTTATACCTTCGGATTTACTGATAGATCAGATGAAAGCAATGGGTCTTGAGTGTGTGCTTTTAACAACGACGGATAAAGGCAGCATGGGTTGGGACTCTTTCGGATGGGCAGTAAGTTTGAGAAACTTTTTTTCGTATCCAGCACTTCAACATGCTGCGCATTTAACGGGGCGATTGCTGACGAAGCTTCTTATACCAATTGAGCGAAGCAGCCAGCGCGGTAGTGCTTACACTGCAATCTTTCAGAAAAAAAACAGTTAGGAGATGAAATTTTCAGTACTTATCCCGACACGTAATCGGCTCGAATATTTGAGATATGCCGTAGAATCAGTTATGCGACAAGACTATGCCGATTGGGAGATTATCATTTCGGATAATGATTCAGAAGAAGATATTGTAGGTTATGTGCACACACTTGAAGATCCTCGCATAAAATATTTTCGTACCGATCGATTCATTCCTGTTACGGATAATTGGAATGCCGCACTGAGTAAAAGCTCGGGTGATTTTGTCATCATGTTGGGCGATGATGATGCTTTGATGAGTGGATATTTTCAAGCTATTGCTGAATTAATGAAAGACTACAAGAATCCTGATTTTATTTATACAGGTTCATTTATTTATGCCTATCCAAGAGTTATGCCTGATTTCCCAAAGGGAAATTTGCATCGAGTATCCAATTCTCTTTTCGATTCAGCTAAGCCTTATTGGTTGGGTCATAAGCGGGCAGCTAAATTGGTCAGGGGGGCGATGAACTTTCGCATGTTGTATCCCTTCAACATGCAGCACTCAGCCATCAATCGAAATTTTATCAATTTGTTACGTGACAAGGGAGAGTTCTTTCAATCGCCATATCCTGACTTCTATGCAACTAATGTAATGTTTCTAAAAGCTAAACAAATTTTGATTGACCCTCGCCCATTGGTAACCATCGGTGTCACAGCTAAGTCCTACGGAAATTTTCACTTTAATAAAAAAGAAAAACAGGGAATGGATTTTCTGAAACACATGCCTAATGTAGAAAGTGTTTCTCGATTGCAGAGTATTATTTTGCCGGGGAGCACTAACAGCACGTCTTGGTTGCTTGCTATGGAGTCAATTAAAGAAAACTTTGGAATGGATTTTAATTTCAAAGTGAACTATAAAAGGTATCGGTTTTTACAAATTCTGAATATTTATAAAAACTTTTATTTCGATAAACGAGCTAGTGGTGATGACCTTACTGAACTCCAAAGCAAGATGCATACTTGGGAAAAATTAGTTTACGGTAAAAGCTTTTGGGTTATATTTTCATTGTTACGCCTTTTTTCAAAATCTAAAACGGACAAAGTCATTCTTGTTCTTAGGCGTTGGATTGGGCAATATACAATTGCAAACCCTGATGAGAAAGATTTGTCTTGCAAAACTATCATCGAGGTCTTTGAAAATGTCAACGCTGTCAAAGGTTAAGTGCACAATTGCCATCCCTGTCTATAACAGGGAAGACTTCATCCGCAGGGCTGTAGACTCAGCTTTGGCGCAGGATGTGCCAGACCTCGAAATTCTGGTAGTGGACAACTGTTCCACTGATCACACTTGGGATGTTTTACAGACTTACAATGACTCACGTCTCCGACTGGTGCGAAATGAAAGTAATCTCGGTCTTATTGGAAATTTCAATCGCTGCCTGAGCTTGGCCCAAGGAGAGTATATAAAGTTTTTATGTTCTGACGATAAATTGACGCCTTGTTCCCTGAGTCGCGAGCTTGAAGTTATGGCCACGAACTCAAATGTTGTCATGGTTTCAAGCAGAGGTCGGCTGGTGGATAATAATGGTCAATTCATGGCTATGTTTGCTGACCACTTCCCACAGGGGATTTATCCGGGCAAACAAGCAATTTTTTCATGGCTGTGGTTTCAATCGCATTATGGTTACAACCCATTCAATTACCATCCTGGTGTTTTATTACGGCGGCAGCGTGCGCAGGAGGCAGGGGGGTTTGACCAGTCACTGATCGTTGGCGGAGATATTGATCTCTTTCTTTTAATGCTGGAGCAGGGTGATTTGGCAATAGTGGATACAATTGATTGTGATATTACGGTTCATGCGGGTCAAGAGTCATGTGTTCTTAAAGATAACGGAGGATTGATTCAAGATTTATTTTCGTTAAATCAACGTTATAAAAATCTACTGGATGAAAGAAACTGCTTTTCGCGCATAATGCATCAGACTTCCGCTATAGCCTTGGGTATGGCAATCAAGTTTTTTGTGGCCGGTCATCGTGATATTAGCAGCCGTTATTGGGAGCTTGCGCGTGCCAATGGCACCGGGGTTATAAGCGTACTGATTGCGCTCACCAGGTTAGTTGTTCTGCGAGCACTACTGAAAGTAACTGGTTTTCGGATGACACAACTGCCATCGCCCTTGTCGTTCAAGCCCCCGTGCGGTAAACCTGTTGCGGAATAAATGTAAGACGCTGTATTTTAATTTTTTCGAATAAGCCATCGGAGGCGCACTAAATGTTTAGCATACCCATATACCAGCCCTCTTTGACGGGCAACGAACGCAAATACGTAAACGAGTGTCTTGACACAACCTGGATTTCATCAAAAGGCAAGTTTATTGGCGAGTTTGAGCATGGCTTTGCCCAGCATACTGGCGTGCGTCACGCAGCAGCGGTTTGTAATGGCACGGTGGCGTTGCATCTGGCGTTGGTAGCTCTGGGGATCGGCCCTGGTGACGAAGTTATTGTGCCTACGCTTACCTACATTGCTTCGGTGAACGCAATTGCATACACCGGTGCGACACCTGTTTTTGTGGATTCACTGATCGATACGTGGCAGATGGATCCTGCAGATGTTGAACGAAAGGTCAGCGATAAAACACGCGCGATTATGGCTGTCCACCTCTATGGACACCCTTGTGAAATGGATGCGTTGCTCGCTATCGCACGCAAGCATGAGTTGTTTCTGGTGGAAGATTGTGCAGAGGCCTTTGGTACCTACTATAAAGGGGTCCATGTAGGTGGTTTTGGCGATATAAGTACATTTAGCTTCTTTGGAAATAAGACCATTACCACTGGTGAGGGAGGCATGGTTGCAACCAACGACGAGACCTTGCACGACAGGATGGTCCATTTTAAGGGACAGGGATTGGCCGCTCATCGACAGTACTGGCACGACGTAATCGGATACAATTATCGAATGACCAACATCTGTGCAGCAATCGGTCTTGCTCAGCTTGAGCAGGCGGATGCATTCCTTAAAAGCAAGCGGCGCATTGCGGAACGTTATCGATCAGGATTTGATGGGATGAGTTATTCCTTCCATGAAGAAAAATCTGATGTTGTCCACTCATACTGGATGTGCTCGATCCTTGTTGATGATCCCGCGAAGCGTGATCCGTTGCGTGCTCACCTCGCGGCGAAGGGAGTCGAAACCCGCCCAGTGTTCTATCCGGCACATACCATGCCCATGTATGCCAAAAAATTCCAGCGACATCCTGTGGCGGAGGACATAGGTTGGCGTGGTATCAATTTGCCGAGCTGGCCGGGGATGTCTGATGAGCAAATTGACCATGTGATTTCGGCAATTCGTAGTTTTTGCTAAAAGCATCCTGTTACTGTATTTATAATTACTGCGCCATGCAAATACAATCACTAGAGTTCAAGAAGCTAAATCCTGAATTGCAAATGCCGCTGGAGGTTTTTTTTAGGGATATTGAAGAAAGTGGAATTGGGCGTTATTTTCATCCGCATCTATTCTCTGAAGCGGAGGCTCTCAGGTTGTGTCAATATGCGAACCAAGATCTTTACTATGTGGCACTAACAGGTGACCGTATTTTAGGGTATGGTTTGTTGCGTGGATGGGATGAAGGTTATGTTATCCCAAGTCTAGGCATCGCACTACATCCATCGGTTCATGGACAGGGTTTGGGTAGAGCCTTTATGTATTTTCTCCATGCTGCAGCTCGGCAGCGTGGAGCACTTAAAGTTAGAATAAAAGTATATCCTGATAATTTACGCGGCGTGAGTTTATATGAGTCACTTGGTTACACTTTTCACGCAGACAAAGAGGATGGGCAATTGGTGGGAGTTTTAAACTTAGTATGAAACCATTAAAGATATGTCTTGATGCCCGTCTGATTGGTGGAACGGCTGGGGGCGTCGAGCAATTTATCACCGGTCTCGCTTATGGTTTGTCTCAATTGACGGATGGGACAGAGGAATATTATTTTCTTGTTTATTCTGACGAGGACGCGTGGATCAGGCCATATATCTCCGGCCCATGTCGCATACTGCCTTGCTCGATGGCACCACGCAGCTCACGCTTGAGAAGTTCATTGCGATTGAAGATGCCAAGATTTGATAGTTTCCTTCAAAAACTGTACCCAGTTTCAGAGCGCTGGAAAATAAGTGGACTGTGGTCAGACGGAACAATTGAAAAGGCTAATATTGACGTTATGCACTTTACTCATCAAGTCGCATTTCTGACTAAAATACCAAGCATTTACCATCCTCACGATCTGCAGCATAAATATTTCCCTTTTTACTATAGTTTAACTAAACGTCTGATTCGAGAATTACTCTATAGAACATTCTGTAGCCGCGCCCAATTAGTGGCGGTAGCTTCCTCTTGGATTAAGTCGGACTTAATACAAACTTACCATCTTGCAAAAGAAAAAGTTCAGGTTATACCACTTGCCCCGGCCACATCCGCATACCAGGAACCATCGCCGGATGATCTTTCTGCTGTGCGAGAGAAGTTTTCATTGCCGAATTCTTTTGTTTTTTATCCCGCCCAAACATGGCCGCACAAGAATCATTTGGGATTGCTTGACGCTATTGCAACAGTGAAACGACGCGATGGACTGATAGTGTCGGCTGTTTTTTCTGGTTCAATGAACGGATTGTTTTTTAAAGAAATTGAGCAGCATCGCGAGAAGTTGCATTTAAAAGAACAAACCCATTTTCTTGGGTTCGTCACGCCGATTGAATTGCAGTGTTTGTATCGGTTGGCTAAATGTGTGGTAATTCCGACGAAGTATGAGGCTGGAAGTTTTCCGATTTGGGAGGCTTTTATATCAGGAGTGCCAGTAGCTTGTTCAAATGTAACCTCCTTGCCAAGTCAAGTGGGTGATGCATCATTAATTTTTAATCCTGATAATTCAGATGAAATAGCAGATGCTATCGTGCACTTATGGACAGACGAAGTTTTGTGCCAGACATTAACTGAACGTGGTTTAAAAAACGTTTCACGATATTCATGGTATCGAACAGCAGAGACATTCCGAGCCCATTATCGTAGAATTGCTGATAGGCCACTTTCAAAACACGAAATTGGTCTGTTGAATGCAGCACCTTTGATGTAGGTGACAATTAGTAAGCTTATTTGAAAGGCTAAAAAGAAAAGAGACATAGGAATATGAGGGAATCCGAAATGCTGTTGACGGAAATGATCATTTTTCCCATATCCAAGTGGGGCAGTTTTTCCAGGCTCACGTCAATCGTCGTTTAATCCAGCAAGCCCTATTTTGGAGCTAGTTTTATGTTAGTTGAATTCTCTTTTTTTGTTTTAGGAATTTTTTCTTTTTTGTCTGCATGGTATGGCATAACGCGCTATCGAACTCCCCTGAACCCACTCACAATATTTTCCGTAACACAGATTGGTTTGTTTACTATCTATTCCGGGATTGTGGCGACTGGCATGTTGCCAACTTATTCTTCCACTGATATTGTTAAAACTTTATTTATTTCATCGGTTTATTTAGGCGGAGCTACTTTGCCCTACTTATTTCACGGCGCTTTACTATCTCGTCTATTTGGAAAAGCAATAATTCTATTGCGGCTAAATTCAGGTGCAACTGTGTTTAGGTTTAGTCAAATCAAATTTATTTTAATATTGTTTGCTTCCTTTTGCTCATTTATCGCGCTGATGTTCTTTGGCGGGGGCGGTGCGTTATGGCTTACAGACTCTCGTGAGGCATATATGGGCTTTCGTTCTGGAGCTGGTCCATTTTATGCACTTACCCAATGGTTGATGACGTTTGCAATGCTGTATTATATTTGGTGTATCAAGGCACAGACTTTAAAATTATGTTTGACAGTGTTGTTGTTTGTTTCTGCAATATCCTTTCTTGGGTCGAAAAATAATATGTTGACGATAGTAGTTATTGGTATGATATATTACAATTTTCGCATTAAAAGCATCTCTTATAAAGGTTACATAGCTTTTGCGTTATTGACTCCAATCGTGTTTCTAAATATGCTTTTGGTTCAGGGGTCATATTCTTCCATGTTAGAGGGTATGTTGTATTTTCGTGACTATTTCGATACCACTGCGCAGATGTTGTCTCGGTTTGATGAGTTTGGTTTTCGGTATGGTCAAGGTTGGGTCTCATCCCTTTGGTTTTATGTACCGAGAGGTTTGTTTCCTGACAAGCCCTATGAATATGGTGTTACGCTGATACACCAAGTACTTTATCCCGGTGCGGCTCAAGAGGGTGGCACACCTGGTCTATTAGTTTGGTCATTGTCATATTTAGATTTCGGCTTGCTTGGGGTTTTTATAGATGGGCTATTCGTTGGCATATTTCAAAAATCGGCATTTGATTATTTTTTAAAGAACAGGGAGAATTTTTTTGCATTTTTATTTGCTATTCATTTTTCTATCTGGCCTATATGGACTTTTGCCCCGTTGGTATTGGTTGTAATTATCAGTCTCAGTCAGTCTATTTTTATCAGGTTAATGTGGCGGGTTAATAGGCATTATACTTAGAGATGTACGTCGAATATTCAAGTGTCATCCGCATAAAAATCTAATCGAGGTAGCCATTATATTGGTATACTTATAATAACTGAGCCCTTAATGTGAATTTATTCTCACCTACAGCCCGAGAAAAGTATTTTGAAATATGGAGCAACAATTGGTAAGTGTAAAGAAAGCACTGTTGTGAAAATATCTGTTATTACTGCGGTGTATAACCGTTCTGACACCATAGCCGAGGCGGTTAAGAGTGTGCACCGGCAGACCTACCAAAATGTAGAACACGTAGTGATTGACGGGGCATCTTCAGATGGAACTCTTGCTATCCTGGAAAACCTGGCTCATGAGTTGAATGACTTTATATTGGTCAGTGAACCGGATAAGGGGATATACGATGCGCTCAATAAAGGCATTTCCCGTGCTACTGGTGATATCGTCGGCATGATGCATTCGGATGACTTTTTTGCAGATGAGATGGTACTGGAAAGCGTAGCAGCAGCCTTTGCTGATCCCGCAATAGACGCTGTATATGGCAACCTTGACTACGTGGCAAAGGACAATACCAGTCGCATTCTTCGCCATTGGAGCTCTGGTGAATACCGTTCATCTCTACTCTCTCGTGGTTGGATGCCACCACACCCAACCTTATATCTTCGCCGCAGTGTTATTGAACGCTGGGGTGGGTTTGACACCAATTTTCGTATTGCCGCTGATTACGATGTCATCCTCCGCTATTTCGGTCAAGGCCGCATTCGCGCAGCTTACATTCCCCGAGTCCTCGTAAAAATGCGCATGGGCGGAGAAAGTAATCGCTCACTCTCCAGAATCTGGCTCAAAACCACCGAAGACTATACCGCCCTGCGCCGTAATGGTGTGGGGGGTTTCAGAGCATTACTCTGTAAGAACCTCGGCAAGATAAGCCAGTTTTTCTGAAAATATTTGCACGGGTATTCTGAAAAGAAAAGTTTTCCTCTCATTTGTCCACCAGTTGGGTGTAAGCATGATTATTGCTAATCCCGGAACCATAAGCAGAACCAGAGCAAAAGAACCCACACATGCGCGGCACTGCGCCCCCTCCTCTGGGGGGGGGCACAATAAACCCGCACGTCACCAAACAGCCACCTCTCTAAAGGGCAATCATCATTCGATGAAAACAGTGCACCGAATGTAGCCGTATCTTGAAAGTCAAATGGATTCGTTCAAGATAAATATTTTAATTCATGGAATTTAGAGAATTTAAGTGAAGTATTGATACTTCATCATACGTTCGAAAGTTCAAAAAAAGGAAATGACGAAGTGATGCTCAAATGGAATTGAAGGAACTTAATTGGGCAGAAAATGCCATCGCACAGATGCATGCGGTTGACAGTCTCGATTGCTACGAAAAAGCATGGATTGATTTTATTCATTACCTTGATCGTGCTTGGAATAAGCTAGAAAAGCACTTAGGAGTTTCCGGAAGTTCCCACAAAAGCTTGCGCGAAGTTAATATGCTTCGCAAAAATAAGGATGAACTACTCTTTTACCTTATGCAGGCGAGAAATACCGATGAGCACACAATCAACCAAGTTCTTTCCAAGCAAACTGCGAAATTGTCACTTTCAGGAGGCCCAAGTGGTGCGATTATTCATAGAGGGAGATTTGATGGCTCCGGTAGTGTTACTAATCTCTCTTGTGAGGGTACCCTTATAATTGAGTTTCATCCAGAACGGCTTGAAGTAGTTGATATCATTAATCGTGGGGTGTCGTTTACTGTACCGAAATTGCATCAAGGGTTAGATCTGAACACTCGCATTCCACATGAATTAGGGGCGTTGGCTCTAAGCTATTACAGAAATATTGCTAAAATGAAGGTTGCCCCTTAAAACTGTGTCGCCAGTTCCGCTCGATAAGGCTATAGAAAAAACAGTACACTATGAGTTCATTGAGTCTCATGAGCACGAAGGTGTTTTTTTTACCGAGTGATCGGTTTGCATTTCACCGAATTGTCGGGCCTGAACAATGATAGGTAGGGTGCAAGTTGCCGTCGCTTGACGATGAGAAACTCGTTATAAAGCTTCTGGCCGAGAAGGGGCTTCGAGCCGAGCGCTTCTCAAAGTCTGAGAGAGGCCAAGGAAAAACCCCCGATTTCCGGGTCTTTAAAGATGGAGCTTTGAGGTTCTTCTGTGAGGTAAAGTCCATAGACGAAGATAAGTGGCTTGACAATAAGTTAAATGCTGTACATTCCAGCCAAACAGTTGGAGGGTATCGTAATGATCCGGTATTCAATCGCCTGACAGTCGACATTCACAAGGCTGCTGCACAGTTTTTGGCTGTAAATCCAAACGCCGAAACTCCAAACGTAATGGTGTTTGTGAATCACGACTCCATGTGCGATGAGCAAGACATGATCGGTGTACTCACGGGTCAATTCCTTGCCGACGACAGATCATCTCATCGCATTTACTCTAAGTTTTCCGAGGGCCGTATCAAGAACGAAAAATATCTTATCCACCTCTTCTGCTGGGTTGAGCAAGAGCGTCTGCACGCCCTAATGTTTAACCAAGCTCATCTCGTCCAGTGCACCGCCCTATGCGACCTATTCGCCTGTGATCCCACCACCATCAAGTCCATCGCACCCTAACCTGCTTCGAGTATATTCCCCTGCATATACCAATCCGCCCCGCTCTGAACTTTGGACTTGTAATAAAAAAATCGAAGTTCTAAGTCTGTACACAAAAAACGGCCAACCCACAGGAAGTAATGCATGAATACGGCTTAAAGAGCCATTCCGCCCTAAACGGAAATCATGACCAAGCCATCACATACTCGCCGTCGCCCATCATCAATTCAAAGCATTGAATCTTCAAGACCTCGCATCAAATCAACATTGCATACTCTAAGACATCAAAGGCATCCTGCCACAAGATCAAGTTGCCGGTCGCCTATAACCAAAAGACGCAAAAGTTGGGGACGTTGTGAAGTAAGTGAAGAAACTTCACTTACTTCACAACCAACCCTCCCCATTGCAACCACCATAAAGGTCGTCATCCCCGGCAGGGCAGCAGTCATTCATACCCCTCTCCGCTCCCAAAAAAACAACCCCTCGCCAAACCAAATTTTCCTCACCATTGCAGTTTTTTCCTCATCCCTGAAACCCGCACCAGCACTACACCCAGTCACCTTTCCCCACCGCTGGGAGACCAGGTTCAAGGAAGAAGGGAAGTTGTAAAGTAACTGAATAGCGCAAAAAAGATTTTCAGCCTGTCGAGCTGTAGAGGCGTTGGTTCAGCAGTACAAAACAGGGTCTGATTCAGTTGCAATGTTTTTGCATGAAAGGGGCTACAATTCAACCACAAATCCTGACTTTCACTTTTTTCATTCTACTAACAAGCATGGTCTGACCGGCATGCGTAATATTCACCTGCACTATAGGCTATACTGCAAATGAGCAAAGTCAATTACGTTGACATAAATGCCCTTAAGTTAGGGATGGATGATGGAACTGTTCATGAGCTTTGGCCGCATGAATATTGGATTCTTTGTCCTACGAGAACAAAGTGGGTTCCAGAAGATGGTTTTATAGAGCTCCTAGATTTCGGAATGCTCCGTCACAATGCGAAGAAGGCTTGCGGACTGGTATTAGCTCAAGAAGATTTACTTTTAGGTATTGAGACAAAATCCATGAAGTTTGAAAACGCAAAATTGGCGGAGGATTTGCTTGAGAAGTTGCGTCAGGAGGAATTTCCTTGTTTGCCATCACGTCTACGATGTCACTTCCTGAATTATGAGAAATCGCAGGCTGAACAGCGTGCGTTTAGTTGGGGATGGATACATCGTTCGTTAGAAAGGTGTTACATTGTCCAAAGTGGTGGATATTTCCACCATGCGGACGTGGCTTTGTTCGAGCAGCTTACATGTGATCCTGAAAACTTTGATTTGGCGAGGTCGTATTGGCAAACATTTTTTCCAAGAGCTGATGAGTTTTACCGTTTGGAGGTTTTGGCCAATAGCTGCCTATATTTCCCTGACTGGCGGTCTTTTCCAGAAGTAGAAGAAGCTTCGTTGGCGTCATGGACTGCAGTTTATGGTGGGAACATCCGTGGTTAAATATTCGCGGCAGTACGAGGGCTTTTGTTGGTTATCTAATGATCTCATGTGTGGGTGTGTGAACGTAAAAGGCGCATGAAGCCGTCCCCGAGGGTGTTCTTATCGTAAACTTGTGTGTCCAGCGAAGACTGGCGCTGCGGGGTGCGTTATGAAAGTGTCGATTAAGGTGCCCATGAAAATATAGCAAGTTCAAACACCCTGGTTGCACCCGTCAACCGAATGCCTGGTAAACCAGAAAATATAAAGTTTAGTGAATCTGAATATTTCAATAAATACACAGAAGGGAAGGGCAAACCATTGGCACATTTGACCGATATGGAAGAACTGCTCGCTAAGATACCGAGAGCTGACATCCGGGATTATATGCGCGAAGCAATGAATTGCTATATGGCGGGTGCCTATCGCGGTTCGTTAGTTCTAAGCTATATCGCTTTATTTGACGATCTGCTTGCAAAACTGAAGCCATTGGCCAGTATCAATGCTACAGCAAAGACGATCTTTTCCAATGCAAACAAAAAGAAAACAGATCAGAATGTCTACGAGCGCTACCTTATAGACCAGTTGACAACCAACAACTTAATCTCAGGCCTTGATTCATCGTTCCTTAAAACTCTTAGCACACTGCGCAATAAGTCAGCACACCCCTCAGGGCATAAACCGTCACCTGAAGAGGCTCGGTTCATATTCTTCGAGACGATCGATCGTTTCCTGTCCAAGCCAATTCTGTCCACTTCTTGCATAGTGGACGATCTCATTGTAAGGCTCAAGAACACAAACTTTTTCCCTGGAAATGTCATCCCGGACATCAAAAATGTTGTTAATGATGAAATTGCCGGTTTGCACAATGAAGCGTTGCCGCAACTGGTGGAAAAAATGATCGCATCGGTGACTTCTTCAAATGTTACGGAAATAAAGAACGCGAGTTTCTTTTTAATCGGTCTGGCTATGATAGACAAGCCAGAAGCGAATCTTGTGCTTCAAACCAAGTTGCTTGAGGCCAAGGCCGATGATGCGGCTTATCAGAGTGTGATCATTCAAGCAATATCGGCCAATGGAAAGCTAATCGCCAATTTGACCAGCAAGACCATTGTGCGCGTTCGATCGATGCTCTCATCAAAGATATCTGAGGTCACCAGTGACCAAAATGAAGCAAAGCTTTCTCATCCCACAGCCACGCTAATCGCTATTGCAGGAGCAATGCCTGAAGTGGACTTTGTAACCACTTTTAAGCCAGAACTTGAAGCAATCTTTAAAAAGAGGGCACACTCAGAGTTTCTCGTAAATCTTGTGGAAAAAAAACCAAGCCTTCTTGAAATCTACGTTCCGATTATGCTCAAGGCAGCTGGTTCCTCAGACTTCACCACGGCAAATTCCTTTTCGGAGGCTGTTGAAGCGTTGGATGCCCCCCTTAGCAAATTACTTACTGAAGAATTTGCATTCAAGTTAGTACTTGCGATCATGCAAGCTGCCAGTTGTAATGCTTGGGCGGCAAAAGCTGTCGTGAATGCCAAATTCGCCGGTACTCCTCTTCTTCGTGGTAAGGCATGTTCATTCATCGCAGCCGACGAGGCCGCTGCTGCTAAGCTAATTGAGGAAATGCTTGGGTCATTTAAAACAATGAAGGAATTCGTTGCGTTCCGCCTTACGGATGACGAAGGTGTCTAAATTCGCTATATTTTTTTTGGCTTTTCATGACATTTAATGGAATAAACAGATAACTCACGGTGCAATTCCTTGCCGACTACAGATCATCTCATCCCATTTACGAGAAGTTCTCCAGGGCCGTATCAAGAACGAAAAATATCTCATCCATCTCTTCCAGTGCACCGCCCTATGCGACCTATTCGCCTGTGATCCTACCACCATCAAGTCCATCGCAAAAGTGCTCCCTCGTTGTCCTCCGAAAAAAATGAGCACAGAACATGAAATTTTCAATTAGTAGTGCCAAGATAAAATAAAGCTAGTTGAAGGACATGTTTCTTTATATTTTTTTTAGAAAAATAGTGGCTTGCGGGCTTCTTGGGAGATGTTGCCTCAACTGTTGTGCCTAATCATTCCCAACAATTATCAACAAAAATGTTGTATGCCAGAGAATCTTCTGATCCGCGAAATAGCTAAAGAAATCTTTGAAAAACAAATACTTCAAAATTGGATATTTTATATTATTTTTTTAGTTGGACAATTAATAGTTACACTTTTATCGCAATATTTGATGTCATTTTTTAAGAAAAGAGGAAAACAACTGGCTACAAAAGCTGATTTCTCGGAATTTAAAGCTCAGCAAGAAAAATTAACCAGAAGTATCGAAAATATTAAAACCGAAATCACTCGTTTTGATTGGGCTAAAAAAGAATATATAAACCAGCGACGAATTCAACTTGAAAAACTTATAGAGACAATTTTAGATTTAAATAAAGCAAAAAATTATAATGTAAAAATAATAAATTTACCAGATTTATTCGAATGCATTATTCATAATAAAGATAAAATCGTTAAAATTGAATTAATCACAATCTTATATTTTGATGAATATAAGGAATATGTAACAGCTATTATTAATAATTACCAAAAAATTAATTTACTTTATGGATCAGCAATTATTTCAAATGGACAAGCCAATAACACGGATAAGATAATAACTGTAAACGGAAAATAAGAACCAGCACATTTCGGAAAATAAGAACCGGCAGTTTGGCGTAAAATAACACCCATAGTCCTTCGTAGTTTAAAGGTGCGAACCAAAACTAAACGAAAGGACTATGAGGACACCGTTAAAACGCCTAACAATGCACAATCAAGTTAAGGAACTTTTCCGAAAAGGATTCAACGACAGTCAGATAGCCGATATCGCCGGTATACACCGCGAGACGGTCAGCAAATACCGACTGATGGGCGATGATGATTTTTTGTCGTTTCTCCAGCAACAGAAACTGCGTAACCGCAAGCTGATGCCCTATGAGTCGTTTGTAGCAGAGAGGATCAAGCATTATCCCGCCTGTAGTTCTGCACAGATTGAAGACTGGCTCAAAGAGCATTATCCGGACTTCCCTCAAGTTACTACCCGTACCATCTATTCTTTTGTGCAGTGGGTTCGCCAGACCCATAATATCCCGAAACCAAAAGGGCGGAATCGGCAATGTCATCCTGTTGAGGAGTTGCCCTATGGACAGCAGGGTCAAGTTGATTTTGGAGAGTTATGGCTCGTTGATCAAGACGAACATCGAATAAAAGTGCACTTCATGATCATGGTGCTTTCACGCAGTCGAAGAAAATTTGTTCGGTTTACCGATCAACCGGTCACAACTCGGTTTGTCCTCGAAGCGCATGAACTGGCATTTGCGTTCTTTGAAGGGATGCCAAAAACCCTTGTTTATGATCAGGATTGCACCCTGGTTGTTGATGAAAACAGAGGTGAGGTCATCCATACCGCAGAGTTCGAGCGATATGTGCTGCAAAGGAAATTTATGGTTCACCTCTGCCGAAAATCAGATCCACAAAGCAAGGGGAAAATCGAAGCCGGCGTCAAATATGTCAAAAGAAACTTTCTGGAAGGACGGGCATTTATAAATCTGGAACTCTTAAACCAGCAAGCTGTTGACTGGCTTCATCGCACCGCCAACACCAAGGTCCATGCCTCAACCCGCTTGATTCCTGACGATGAATGGAAAACAGAAGCAGGCTATTTGCGCCAGTACACCCCGATCCCTCTCGGGGGAGTTGCCGGTAAATTTTATAACGTCCGAAAAGACAATACGGTCTCCTATCGAGGTAATTTTTATTCTCTCCCACTTGGCTCATACGAAGGTCCAGGTACAAATGTGATCGGAAAACAAGAATAGGCCAAAAACGGAAAATAAGAATCACCCAGGGTTAGCGTAAAAAACACCCATAGCTCGTAGTTTGAAGGTGCGAACCAAATCAAACCCCGGAGCTATGA
>Ga0007855_1000083_pt1 | contig 40648 bp, 30 predicted proteins | sample CryBogCBH01Aug08_FD_71230 | JGI IMG/M metagenome (GOLD analysis project Ga0007855, IMG submission 71230) | Freshwater microbial communities from Crystal Bog, Wisconsin, USA - CBH01Aug08 | ecosystem: Environmental > Aquatic > Freshwater > Lake | place: Crystal Bog, Wisconsin, USA | collected...
ACCGGACTTCGGCCTGGCGAGAAAATGTTCGAGGAACTGAATTATAACACCGAGGAATTGGAGTCGACCAGCCATCATAAAGTATTTCGGCTGACCACCGAGGCGCCATCCTTGGGAAGACTAACTAACCAAATGGAGGAATTGGAAGCTGGTTTCAATCATACTGCTGCGGCCGATCTTAAGTGGCAGATGAAGCAACTAGTGCCAGAATACACGCCGGAAATCAAAGGGAAGACCACCAAAACACCAATTCCGCGGCCGAGCATGTTGCCGGCAGCTTCGCTGGCGGCCTGATTTATTTTGTGAATATTTTCTTCAACAAAAACCGGCCCTATCGAAATTGGATCCGTTTGTTTGCGCCACTAGCGGGTTGGTTGGGATCGTTGATGCCATTCGTCGCCCAAGAGGCGGCGCTGCAGTCGGCTTGGAAAAGTAATCCAGCCCCAACAAACTCCGATACGACCAACAGTTTTCCGGCAGACCCGCTTTCCCCGGCATCGTGGCACTATGGCAATTGGAGGGGATATCTCGCGCTCTCTACCCAGCTTCGCTATGATGACAATATCCTGGAGACCGACAAGAATAGCGTTGCTGATTTCATCGGGAGCGCCAGTCCTTCCTTCAATCTGGAATATGCGCCAGCCGGAGAGAATGGCATAGCCATAACCCATTTGGATTATAGTCCGCAATTCGTGGCTTACCTTGACCATGAACAATATAACTCGATTGACCAGACGGCGAATTTGAAACTGGAACGATCCTACGGGCGCTCCCGGTTTGAGTTTAATCATCATTACAGTTTGTCCACGGATCCGCAGATGGAACAGATCGGCTGGGCGCAGCTGCAAACCCATCATTCGGATTTGGAGGTTGGATATGAGCTTACAGAAAAAACCACCCTCAGTCTGATTCCAAGGCAGGAATGGAGTAGTGTCGAAAATGGGATCACGGTTTGGGAATATGGCGCAACCTTGGAGGCAACTTATCATAAGTCTGAAAAAATAGATCTGCTGGCCAGTTATTATGCCGGTGAAATTCAAACAACCCCGGGGGTCAAGGCATTCACACAAAATGCGCGGCTGGGTATTTCCTGGGATGCGGACAGCCGTAACCGTCTGGATCTACGCGTCGGATATCAAATCATGACTTATAGCGGTGGCTTGGCGGCCAGCGGAAATCAGGCGCCCGATTTGCTGTTGGACTGGAATTATCAACTGACTGCCAAGACGATTGCCCGGTTGAATGTGAGTTACCAAACCTACTTTTCACAGTATTTGGCTTATCAGGTAGACAAAACCATTTCCAGCAGGCTAACCCTGTCCCACAATCTCACTGAAAAAATCACCTTCGACGTGCTGGGCGGCAATTCGTTGGTGGAACAGGATTCAGTTTTGAAAAGCCAGACCAACGGGGGGGAGTTTAATTACTGGGACATCGGCGCGGGTGTGTCCTATCGCATTAACCGATCCACCGATGTACGGATGGACTTTGATCATCAAGAACGGAGTGGCAATAATCTTAGTAATTCATTCCAACGCAACCTGGCCGAACTGTCCGTGCAACATCGCTTTTAATTCCGACCCTTTTTTATCGTAAAACAATCAAATACCTACCTGTTTTGAAAAAACTCACACAATTGATTTATATTGCATATTCGCTTTTATATAGCGGAAGTTTATCGACTGGCGCAGAGTCTGGTGCCACCAATTCCGTTTCCATCACTATAAATCCGGCCGTCTCGGTTTATCGTCTGCATCCGGGTGATACAATCGAAGTGCATATTTACGGTGAGGATGATCTGACCAGCAAGGCCAAACTCAATGAAAACGGTGAAGTTATCCTACCGCTGCTGCCGGCGCTGGATTTGAACGGAAATACCCTGGAGCAGGCTAATGAACGTATTGGCAGCGCATATAAAAAAAATTATCTGCGCAACCCGGTGGTCACCGTTTCCATCATTGAATACGGCAATTCGAAAGTGAGCGTGCTGGGGCAGGTCAGTCGACCTGGAATCTATCAATTTCCCTCCAACGAGCGGCTGAATTTGCTGCAAGCCATCGCCTTGGCCGGCGGTTACACGCGCATTGGCGAACCGAGTCGCGTGACGATTAAACGCATGGTCGATGGACATACGACCATCATCCGCCTGGATGCCGCTGCCATGGCCGAAAAGGAGAAAACGACCATCCTTGAAGTCAAGCCCGATGATGTGATCAACGTGGGCGAAACAATCTTTTAAGGGTTCAAAGTTTATGCAAGACCAGCCTTCCTCATTTCTTAAGACCGCCCCTGATATTGCTCTACCTAATCGCCCGGTGGCCGCCAATAACAAGTCCGAGGAGGGGAGCGCCGAACTGGTGGCCCTTTTTGATAGCGTGTGGCAGCGCAAAGTCATTGTCTTGCTGATCGCTGGTCTGGGGCTGCTAATCAGCGCGGTTTATTGTATCCGGGCTACCCCGCTTTACCGGGCCATGGCCACCATTGAAGTAGCACCGCAGGAACAGACCGTTATCCGGATTGAGGATGTAAATAAACTGGCTTTGAACCAGATGGACGTGATCAATACTCTAGTTTTGAAATCCACACGTGACACAGTCTTGAACCGTGTGGTGAAGATCCATAATTTGACCAATAACCCCGCCTTTATTCTTAATGGTGTAATGCCTTCGGAAGCGGCTGTGGTGGCGCAAATCACCGGCGCGGTCAAAAGTGCTTTGCGGCGTAATACCCGGTTGATTGATATCACTGCGATTCATACGGACCCACAGGTCGCACAGGTGCTGGCTAATGGGGTGGCAAACCAATTCATCCGGCAGGAAGTTGAGGATCAGGCTACGGCCACGCGATTTGCCAATGTTTCGCTGGTCGAAGAGGCTTCGCGTTTGAAAGGTGAACTCGAACGCTCAGAACGATTGCTTCAGGCCTACCGCGAGCAAAATAAAACGGTTTCATTGGAAGACCGGCAAAACATCGTGGATCAAAAATTGCACTCACTGGCGCAGCAGCTTAATGATGTCCGCGCGGAGCTGACCCAGATTCTAGCCCAAAAAGAGCAGGCCGCCGCCATCACCAACGATCCTGCCGGCCTGCTGGAATTGCCTGCCATAAAAAACGATCCTGTCGTCGCTGGTTTGCAATCACAAATTTCCCAGCAACAAACCCTGGTAAACTTTTATGCTACTCGTTACCAGGATAAATACCCCAAGATGATCGAAGCCCGTCAACGGCTGGAAGAATTAAAACATTCCGTCGGTGACGCCGCGCTGGCCGCCCGTCATACGTTGGACTTGGTGGCCGAAGCCGCCCGCTCAAAGGAAAAAGGTTTGGAGCACGCTGTGACCGAAGCGGAACAAAACTCACTCGCGCTCAGCCGGCTGGCAATTGACTATAATATTTTGCAGCGCGATGTGGAGTCGAACCGAAATTTATATCAAGCCATTTTGCAGCGGCTTAAAGAAACTGAAGTTTCCAAAGGTATTGAAAAAACTTCTTTGCAGGTCATTGAATCAGCCGCCCTGCCGCAACTGCCGTTCAAACCGAATCGGCCGTTGTTGCTGCTGTTCGGGATGCTTGGTGGTCTGGCGCTCGGCATAGGCCTGACGCTGTTGCTTGCGCAGCTTGATTCATCGGTGAAATCTGCCGACGATGCCGAACAGAAATTGGTTTTGCCAGTGGTTGGCATGCTAGCCTATGAGCCGCAGTTGAACCAGTCCGCAACAATGGTCGTGATGAATCGATCGGATTCCGTCCTTGCTGAAGGCTTCCGGACCTTGCGTGCCAATGTCGCGATGACAGGGCGCGCCGATACGCGGCAGGTAGTGCTGTTCACCAGTTCCGCTGCCAAAGAAGGCAAGACTTTGACCGCCTCCAATTATGCTTTGGCAGTGGCTCAACAGAATATCCGCACTATCATTGTGGATCTGGATTTACGGCGGCCGCGATTGGAAAAAGCATTTGGCTTGAGCCCCGATGGTCCCGGCATGACTGATTTCATGCTGGGCAAGGTGAGCTTGGACGGGATTATCCGCGCCAGTGGCTCAGATAAGCTGGATGTGATTCTCGCCGGCCAGCCGGTGCCCAATCCCTCGGAGCAATTGGCCGGACCCTGGTTGCCACAATTGCTTAAGGAATTGCGCAGCCGTTACGAGGTGGTTGTTTTGGACACCGCGCCGCTAAATCCGGTTTCCGATACCCTTTCCTTCATAACGCTGGCGGACAAAGTCTTGTTGGTGGTGTGCGGTCGTTATACCCCTATTAAGGCAGCTCGGCGTGCCATTTTAAACCTGCAACGTGCCGGCATCCGGCCAGCCGGGCTTGTGCTCAATCGTATGGCCAAACATCAGGGTTATTACAGCTACGATTACAGTTATAACAAGCTATCAAAAGAGGCCTCGGCATGAGCCCTAACGACTTTAGTCCTTAAAATTCAAGACGCTATAAAAAGCTGCCAGCACAACAAACAGATGTTGAATGGAATAAATCTGAAACGGAAAATCGACCAACGCGTGCGCCAGGCAACTAGCTAGGCTGACTCCCGTCAGCAGAATGAAACTTTTTCGCGCCGGCAATTCACCGTCCCGAAGAAGAGGTGAAAGGAAAACAGACATTAAAATTACGGCGATAATTGTTGAGCCGACCACGCCGTAAGTTGCCATGGTTTGAAGCCAGTCACAGTGCATCTGGGTGAGCCATGGAGAACGGCTGTCAGAACGGTAAAGAAAATATTGGGAGGCAAAGCTGCCCGGCCCTGTCCCAAACAGCCAGTTTTCACGGAACATGGCGATGCCAGCATGAATCAATTCTAAGCGTTCACGGCTATGCCAGCCGTCTTTAGCAAATCGCGCCGTCAGAGATTGCCAGTTTAATGTTAGCCCGAGCGCAAGGATTCCGGAAAGTCCACCCAAGAAGACCAGCCGCCGACGGGTGGGGGGATGAGATTTATAAAGAATAACGCTGACGATCAAAACGCTTATGATATCCACGGCCAAAGACAGCCGGCTTTGCCATAGCAAGGGACAGATGGCCAGCGTGAGTCCGCAGAACAACATTCCAGCGCGCCGGCCTGAGCCCACCAGTGTTTCTTGGCGTTGTGCGTGAGACAGCATGGACCAGCAACCTAATGCAAGCGGCCAGATGAGGGCCAGATATTGCAGCCCGTTACTGCGATAAGCAAACGGACCAAATTGCGCAATGGCAGTTTGATTAATATGCGGTTTCACCAGCCAGAGTAGTTTGTTCGTGCCGTCGAGCCGCTGCAACAGCGCCACGACGGCCAGCAAAAATCCATTGACGATGATGAGTGATAAAAATCGACGTGCTCGTTCCGGCAGTAAGCCAGTGTGAGGGCGGCAATTAACCGTGGAAAAGTCTTTTGTATCAGCTTGCAGCCAGTCACGGGTTGCCCAAAAAGTTCCGGCCAGCGCCAAATTTTGCCAAAAAACTTGCCAGCTTTCCGTTCGGTCGCAACTGTGCGGCAGCCAGTTACAGTGCGGCAACGGATAAAATGCACCGCTGGAAATCCCGAAAGCCGACTGGGCGTTTAAGCCGGCGATTAAGTTATAGAGCAGGAGTAAAATGGTGCCCACTGCGAGCAGTGTTGTTGAACTCTGCTGTGGCCGGTGAGCGGGGCGGGCAATTTCATTGGATGGAATAATTCTGGTCAGCAGCCAAAGAAGTCCCAATGCAGTGCCGATTAAGTTTAATACTATTATGGCCAACGGCTGCGTGGAGCCAAACGCCCATGGTGAAAAAACCACGCTGACGCATAAAAGTCCAGTGGTTAGCCGACGGCACCAATCGGCGGGCGACGCTTCCAATGCGAATTTTAATCGAAGAAACAAGTATGGCTTCGGCGCTTTAGCCGATGAGCGATTGTTTGCCAGCCAGACCGGTTTGGCAATAAAAACGGTGAAACTGTTTTACACAAAGGCAACCTACGAAGCAGATCATGAAAATTAAACTGAATGGCATCCTATTGTTACTGGTGATCGCCGGCACGACCCGCGCTGCGGACACCAATCAAGTAATCGAACAAACCGCGCGGCTTTCCTCTATCAGTCGCGGTTCTGGCATCATCCGACCGGATTACAATGGCAAGAATCTGGTATTGGGTAAAACCTACACCGTCGTTGCCAAGGCAGACGCCCGTTATATTTTCACCAATTGGACCGATGACTATGAGACGGTGCTCACCAATCATCCGCGGCTGACGTTTGTTATGAAAACCAATTCGGTGATCATCGCCAATTTCGTTAAGCGCGAATATCGGGGCGGAAGACTGGATGGAATCAGTGCGGCCCAATTTCCGCTCAAAATTCTTGCAGCGGTTAATGCTGCGTCTGCGGGGATGCAGTCCCAGGTGCTCACCGACTGGATTAACGAAGTCGCTGGTCTGCGGCCTTCGGCTTTGCCGTCAGTCGTGGCAACCGTAGTGGTTGCGCATCCAGAATTATTAGAAACTGCGGTTAAGGCGGCAGTAACGGCGGCTCCGGCTGAAGCTAACGGGGTGGTTTTTAGCGCTGCCAAAATACCTGGGACCAAGCTGGCGGACGTGGTTGCGGTGGCTTGTATTGCATCACCCACGAGTAGTTACCAGATCGCGCAAGCGGCACTGGATGTGGATCCAAACGCGGGGAAAACTATTTTGGAGACTATAGCGGCAAACGTGCCGGAATTAAGATCAGTCATTGACCTAGTGCCGGGGTATGACACGAAATTGAGCCGGAACCAGACGCTGGCCATTTTGTCCCAGTCGCTAACAGTGATTCATTGGCCAGTAGATCCAGTGCCGGCCAATGAAAACCAGCATGATTATTCCCAACCATAAATTCAACCATCTGAACGTCTTCTAATTTGACCCAAGTCCTAAAATATTGGCTCAAGGCGAACCGGATCAACTTCTTGCTGGCGGCGGCGGGGCTGGCACCGCTGGTTTGCACTTTTGGAGTCATGCTTTGGCGGCATCCGGCCTATCAATTTTTTCCGCTGTCGCTGGCGGCAGCGGGATTACTAGCGGCGCGTGCCGCCCAAGAATTTAGCGGCACCCCGTTGGAAGCAAAATCAGGGACAACCCGGCTGCTGGTGGTGGCCATAGGGCTGTTTTTTCTGGCAGGGAATGTTTTATGGTCGCCGTTTTTGGGGTTAATGGCAGGTGGCTTAGTGGTGAGCTTTTATTTATGGAATTTGGGTGGAGGCCAGGCATTAAAAATCTTTCTGCCGGCGCTATTGATGCTGGCAAGCATCATTCCACCACCGCTAGGCGGAGACGAAAAACTGATGATTTGGCTCCGTTCCGTGGCCGTGGTGACCAGTAGTGTTCTGCTGGACGTTTTAAAAGTTGTGCATACGGTTGAGGGCAACACCATTTTGCTCCCTGGCAAGTCTCTGTTGGTGGCCGAAGCCTGTAGCGGAATCAATTCCGTTGTTCTGGGCATCGCCCTTTGTTTGTTTTGGAGCCTATGGCAACGCCGTCCATTGGTCTGGCTGCTGGCTTCGTTACCGCTGACCTGTGCATTTGTCTGGCTCGGGAACGTCATCCGCATTACAACCGGTGTGGCGCTTTATTATTTCTACCAAATTGACTGGTTGACCGGCCGAGCACATGAACTCTTCGGGTTAGCCTTAGTGTCGGGCTACATGGCCCTAATTTGGAGCTTAGATCAATTGCTGGCATTTTTGTGGAAACCAGCTGGGCCGCCGGTTCCAGCCGTAAATGAAACACCAGAAAAATACATCCCGCCGTTTTCCGAAGTAAAGCCGGTGGTGAAGCCTTGCTCATATGTTAACCGGAAACTTGCATGGTTTCTGGCCGTGGTGGGTCTGTGTTTTTTTATCGGGCGAATTTTTCTTGTGGGTAATCAAGCTGCTGCGCCCAGTTCAAGGACAGGGATCCCGAGGGATTTGCAATTATCACTGCCAGCGGAAATTGCCGGCTGGCGGCAATTAAATACGGCTCCACAGATCTCCTTCGCAGAAACGCTGGGAGTTCGTTCCCTTAGTTGGCGTTACGTCGGCAACGGCGCCGAATTGGTCGTGGCCGTAGATTATCCGCTGGAAGGGTTTCATAATGTGAAGGCCTGCTATTTCAATAATGGCTGGCAAATCAAAGCCGAGGAAAAAACAATCTTGGAGCGTGAAGGTTTTCGGCTGCCGGCCTTCAAGCTAGTGATGTTGCGGTCGACCTGTCAGCACGCCACTGTGTTTCATGCAGTCCTGAACGAACTCGGCGAGTGGCTTCAACCGCAAGTCCGAAAAGACGGCTGGCAGGCGCGGTTGATCAGGGAGGATTCGGTCACCTTTCAAACGTGCTATCGAATTCAAGTTTTGGCCGGATCCTATGCCCCCATCTCCAAAAGTGTGGAGCAAGGCGCTCAGGAATTGTTTTTTCAGGCCAGTCGGCTGTTGCGCCAGCAAATGCTAGATCAGTTTACCAATCCGCGCCGGCTTTGAATTCGTCAGCACCCACCGAGACCAAATGGTCAATAACAATACCTTTGTCGGGGGCGTAGCGCAGCGGGTATGGACATGGGTTAATAGCCCGATTTTGGGTCTCGGCAGTGTGCTGGTTGTTTTCCTAACTTTTTTACTAAAACAACACAAGTGGGTCCTTGGCTTGAAGACAAATGAATTTTTTCTTCCATAAAATCAATGATTGGATCGCAGATCGACCATGGTCGGTTTGCTGGCGATCTCTGCTTGTCTTGCTGGCCGGCATGATTTTGTTGGTGACACTGGCGCTGGTCAGCGCCCGAGCTGGCGGAAAAAGCGAATTATGCCAGCGCTATCAGCGCGTGGCCGTCAGGGCCATTGCTGCAAGAGATTATGAATTGGCGCGGGTGGCGTGTCTCCGGGGACTGACATTTGACAGTGATGAACAGGCTCGGCTAAAGTGGCTTTTCTACCTTTCCATCGCATTGAATGGTCTGGGCCATCCGGCCGAGGCGGCTGAGATGCTGGCAACCGCGGCGCCGACAGATCATCCGGGGTGCGTGTCGGCACATCTGGCTGTGGCCCAAACGCTCTTAAGTTCAACGAATCTCACGTCCGCCATGATAATCCAGGCCGAAAAGCATTTGAAATACGCGCTGGAATTAGATCCTCAATCGCCAGAAATCAAGGAAATGCTTGGCCGTTTTTACATCAACACCCATGATTTTGCGAAGGCGCGGTCCCCGTTGCTGGAAATTTATCCTTGGAAAAATGATGTCGCCCTGTTGCTCGCAATCATTGAAAGCGCCAACCACAACGCTGCGGAAACCAGAGCCTGGGTGGATGCGGCAATTGATGCCTTCAAAAAAAACCTTGCCGAAAGCGGTCTGCCTGACAGTCAGGCTGACCGGATTGGATTAGTGCGGGCTTTGTTGATGGAAGACAACTTTGACGAAGCGATAAAAACTCTGGAGGCTGGCCTGAAAGTGCAAGAACAGCTGGCCTACCATTCCGCCATTGCCGACATCTGCATGATGCAGCTGGAAAAAATTCCAGCAAATCAAGCCGATGGTTCCGCTGAACGGCTGCGGCTTATTCAAAAAGGATTATACCATGCCCCGCAACATTTAAAATTGCGACTGATGCTCATTGAGGCAACTTTGGCCAACAACGATTCCGCGTCGGCCGCTAATAAACTGCTAGAGCAATGTCTGGCGGAGGCGGACAAGGGGTCAAATGCCCGCTGGCATTTTCTTCTTTGGACCGAATTGCGGTTGCGCGGCGATCTGGTCACCGCCCGCCATCATTTACAGACCGCCTACGAACTTGATCCCCAGATGCCCGTGGTGAAAAATGATTTGGCTATGGAACTGGCCGCCGGTAATCAGAAAGACGGCGAACGGGGATTGGAACTTATTCAATCGGTGGTCAAGCAGTTTCCTGACAATCCCGGATTTCGCGACACACGCGGGCGGATTCTGGCGCGGTTGGGTCGCAATGAGGCAGCGGCGGCAGATTTGGAATTCGCGGCGGCGAAGTTGATGAATCCGGCGGAAACCAGATTGGCGCTCGCCAAAGTTTATGAGTCGATGGGCAAGCTAATGTTGGCTGAACAACAACGGACGATGGCAAAAATGGACAGCCAAGCGCATTAAAGTCAGGAATTGTATCGGGCAAGCTGCGTTTAATGAATAAAAGGAATCGTTTACTGCAAATCAGTAGCAATTGGGATGAAGCAAATTATATTCTTACTTAAAACAGATAGAGAATCAGCTCAACATGGAATAGTAAAATTATGAAAGTTCTAAATCTATTGGTTTTGGCGGCTTTGGTGGTCGGCGGTGCCGAGGCCGAGGCTGGTTATAGTATTAGTTTGAGCGTCGCCCCCGGAGCCGGGTCAGCTGACTATAATCCGATAGTAACCTCAATTGGCCAACAGGGTGGGGCATCCACCTTCACCTTTATTTTCAATGGCTCTTCGGATGTCGGAAAATATTTGAACTACGCATATAATGTCACAGTGGATGGTGGGCCAGTCGCGTCCCCGAACCCGTTTTCAATCGGATCAATCAATGCGGGATACTCATTGACGTCGCCAATCGCATCAGCCGATTTGGGAAAGACTTACACGCTTACCATACCTTGGACACCTACTTCAGGGGCCGGCTTATACGACATTAATCTTTCGGTGTGGACGGCGACAACATCAGGTGGGGCCTTTGACTCAACGCCCGGACATGCAGCTTTTGCCAGCGCCACGTCTTATGTAAACATTCAGCCTGCGCTGGTTCCTGAACCCGCCCAAGCCGTGGTTGGGGCGATGATTTTTGGGTTTGGCGCCGTAGTATTCACCGGTCGCCGCTGGATGAAAAAAACTGCTTGATTTAGTTTTCCTACAGGGATTGGTTCATTCCAAGCTTGAACTTGAAAATTCAGGCTTAGTTTTCAAACAAGGGTTGTTCGCAGGTCGCTTGGAGTCTGTATCTGGTCAATGTCAATTTCAATCTGGGTTTGCTGGCCGAGAAAATCGAGTAGTAGTGCCACCCGGGTTTTGCCCGGCAAAACCCGGCAAACAATGCCCTCCACACCGCGCATCGGTCCGGCCTCGATGAGCACACGGTCACCAATTTTTATGCTGGTTTCCACGGTTTTCACCTCATCTTCGCCAAAGGCGTGTTGTAACTGTTGAATAACCTCTTCGGGAATGATGGGATGGTTGTTGCCAAAATGGATTAAGCCGGAAACGCCAGGGGAATAACTAACAGCTTTGGCTTTTTGTTGCCAGTTGAACTTGCAAAACAGATATCCCGGAAAAAGCGATTCTGTAATCCACTGGCCATGCCGGCGACCGGTGCCGCGAAAACGGATGCGAGGGAAAAATGATTCCACATCTGCAAGCTTTCTTAAAAAACAATGAGCAAACATCTCTCGGCGGGGCTGCGTGTGCAGACAGAACCAAAATTCACTTTTTTCAATGGCCTCGGATTTATTTGCAGAACGCGGATTGGGCGTGTTTTTTTGTCTAAAAATGGATGTTTTTTGTTTAAAAACGGACATAACTACTCCTTAGAGTATACCGGCTCCGACGAAAAAGTCCATAAGACATTCTCCGCAAAAAGTTTTTATAAGGAAGGTTGTTGGAATTTGAAAGGTATCCATGAATAAAGCATTTTCTTTGCGCTATTCGCTTCCGGCCTTGTTATTCATCTTGGTCGGGGCCCTGGCGTGTATTCTGATCACCGACAGTATCCATAATGCAGACCAAAACATTGAGTCTGCGACGCGGCATCAACTGGCAGCAATTGGTGATGGCACGGCGGCACGAATTGAATACTGTTTGGCGAATGGTGTTTTTCGAAAGGAGGCTTGGTCACTGGCGATGTTGAACCGTGAGCCGGATTTGGTGGCTAGTATAGTTCTTGATGGCACCAATCAGCGGCTGGCCTCCGTCATGCTAAAATCTAATTCTGTTTCCGGAACGCATTCATCGCAGCCAGACTTGGCGTTAGTGAATAGCGCACGAAAAAATCAAGCCGTGCAATTTCAGTTGAGCCGTGATGGAAATATCATGGCTGGGGCGTTTCCATTTCATCTGGCTGCAACCAACGCCACTGCCAGCGCAGTTTCATTCGGGGTCGTCTATTTAGAGATGGATTTAAGGGCGCAAAAGGATTTGCTCCTGACGACCAACTTCCGCCGGGCGGCAATGATTGGTTGCCTAGCCTTCGTGTTGGTCGTCCTAGCTTGGTCGTATTTGAACCGGATTTTGACCCTGCGCATAGCAAGCTTGATCGCGGCCACCCGCGAAATTGCGGGCGGAAATCCGTCGCGCCGCGCCGCGCTCGGCGGTGGCGATGAACTGGCGGAGTTGGGATGGTCTTTCAACCAGATGGCTGAACAGATTCAAGCTCGCACAGCAGCGTTGACAGAGAGCGAGGAGCGTTACCGACGCATTGTGGAAACAGCCTTTGAAGGAATCTTTTCCCTTGATGCTGAGCAGCGGTTGGGGTTTGTGAACCGGCGTATGGCGGAGATGCTCGGCTACACCATGGATACGATGACGGGGCAGGCGCTGGAGGTTTTTCTTTTTAAAGAAGATTGGTCTAAGTATCAAAGTCGTTTAATGCAGAGGCAATTTAACACCGCCACACGTTTCGAACAACGTCTGCGGCAAAAGGACGGCTCCGAGCTTTGGATCATCATGTCCTTGACGGTGTTGCGGGATGGGACGGAGAACTTCTGCGGCGCATTCGGCATGGCCACCGACATCACGGAGCGCAAACGGGCCGAGGAAAAATTGCTGCTCCAGTCCAGCGCGCTGATGGCCAGCGCCAACGCCATTGTTATCACTGATGTTACTGGCTCTATCGAGTGGGTAAACCCGGCGTTCACGCGGTTGACTGGATATACCGAAACGGAGGCGCTGGGGTTGAAAGCCAGCCTGCTAAAATCAGGCCAGCACCCGCCAGAATTTTATGCCGACCTGTGGGACACGGTCCGCACTGGAAAAATCTGGCAGGGGGAAATTACCAACAAGCGACGGGACGGATCACTTTACAACGAAAACATGACCATTGCCCCGGTGCGCGACACGGCCGGAAAAATTCTGCATTATGTCGCCATCAAGGAAGATGTCACGGAGCGCCGGGCGTTAGAATTGCGGTTGCAAGAGGTGAAAAAAATGGAGGCCATTAGCCAGCTTGCCGGGGGCCTTGCCCACGAGTTCAATAACCTCTTCACGGTCATTATGGGACATGCCAATTTTTTGAAATCTTCCGGCCGGCTCATGGTGGAAGACGCCGCCAGAGCCGAGGAGATTTCGGCCGCCGGGCGCCGGGCGGCAGGTGTGACCCGGCAGTTATTAATATTCGGTCAGCAACAGCCGTTGCAGCTCAAGACAATTAATCTTAATCAAATCATCAAACACCAATTCAACATCCTCAAACATCTGCTTGGCGGGAAAATTTCCATCCAGCTGCAACTGGCCGACAAGCTGCCGGCGATTTTGGCGGATGCGACCATGATGGAACAACTCATCATCGAATTGGCAACACGGGCGCGGCAGACCATGCCGGCGGGTGGGCGTCTGTCGCTAATGACGAAAGTGGTAGATTTGCCTCAGGCTTCAGATTCTGCCAGTCCAGAGGCGCGCGCTGGTCACTTTGTCCGCCTTACGCTAGCGGACAGCGGTTTGGGGCTGGATGCAGAAGAAACACGACGAATTTTCGAACCGTTCTTCGAGGGGCCGCACCGCAACCAGCCAGGCAACCTCGGTCTGGCCACCGTCTATGGGGTGGTGAAAGAACATCGCGGTTGGGTGGAAGTAAGCAGCGATGGGAACGAAGGCACGACCTTCAACATTTTCCTGCCGGTTGCCGAAACGCCGGTAAATGAAACCGACGAACGTGCGGTAATGGCGCCTTTGCGAGTGGCGGCTGGAACCAAAACTATTTTGTTGGTGGAGGATGATGCCTCACTGAGGAAACTTGTGAGCGCTTATCTGAGACATTTGAATTTTCAGGTGCTGGTTGCTGTCGACAGCTTGGACGCCGAGCAGCTTTGGCGCAAACATGCGGGGACGATCGACCTGCTCTTCACCGATATCATACTGCCGGGTGAAATGAATGGCCGTGAATTGGCCCGACGGTTCCAACAGGAGCGTCTGGGTTTAAAAGTCATCTATACCACGGGTTATAATCGGGAGCGGGCCAACGCCGTGGAAATTATTGCGGACGGTGAAATATGCCTGCAAAAACCCTATGAAATCGAAGCGCTCGCGCAAGTTGTCTGGCAAGCTTTCAACATTTAAACCGCCAGGCGGCACTGTTAACTTCGCCAGATTCGGGGGTGCATCGCGGCACACTGCACCGGGTGGCGCGCGCTTTCCCACTTAGATTGGTCTCACGAATACAAATAAAACCTAGCTGCAATTAGGTTGCAGGCTTGCAAAGGTTTCCTAATAGGCGAACCTGTCATCAGAAAGTCAAACGGATGGGCAGAATTTGTATGAAACCTAAATTCACATCTTTGCCGAAGCGGTCAGGCCTATCGCCCAATCCGAAGACTTGTATCCTTTCGAAACCCAAGCCGGCTAAAACCTCCGATCCGATTCAAATCGTTGCTTTAGGCGCGTCCGCCGGCGGGCTGGAAGCCTTGGAACAATTTCTGAAAGCTGTCCCCCCAGCCAGCGGGCTGGCATTCGTCATTGTTCAGCATCTCGATCCGGTGCATGAGTGCATCATGCCGGAGCTTCTGCAGCGGGTTACGCCGATGAAAGTCATCCAGGTGAAGGATCGGACCCGGATATTACCGGGCTGTGTCTATGTCATCCCACCGAACAAGGATTTATCGCTGTTGCACGGCGTGTTGCATTTGTTGGAGCCCTCCGGAGTGCACGGGTTGCGGTTGCCGATTGATTTTTTCTTCCGGTCGGTGGCGGAGGATTTGCGGGAGCGGAGCGTGGGTATCATCCTTTCCGGAATGGGCAGTGATGGCACGCTCGGTTTGAAAGCCATCAAGGAACAAGCCGGCGTGGGGCTGGTTCAAGAGCCAAGTAGTGCGAAATTCGACGCGATGCCGCGCAGTGTCATTGATGCTGGTTTGGCCGACATCGTGGCCCCGGTGGCAGAGCTGCCTACCAAGCTGCTCCAGTATTTGCGGCACACGCCACTGTTCACGCAGGGCGAGACGCCGATGGAATACGAGGCGGAGAGTCAGTTGGAAAAAGTTGTCATCCTCCTGCGCAGCCAGACCGGACATGATTTTTCGCTGTATAAGCCCAACACGCTTTACCGGCGCATTGAGCGGCGCATGGGGCTGCACCAGATCCCCAAAATCGCCACCTATGTCCGCTATCTGCGCGAGAATCCGCAGGAGGCGGAGCTGTTGTTCAAAGAACTGCTCATCGGCGTGACAAATTTTTTCCGCGACCCGGCGGCATGGGATCAGTTGCGCGATGAATTGCTGCCGCCGCTGCTGGCTAATCGCGCGTTCGCTCACGCGTTGCGGGCGTGGGTGCCTGGTTGCTCCACGGGTGAGGAAGCTTATTCACTAGCCATCATCTTTAAGGAAGCGCTTGAACGATTGAAGCCGCGCGGCAATTTCTCGGTGCAAATCTACGCCACCGATCTCGACCGCGACGCGGTAGAAATGGCGCGGCGCGGCTTCTTCCGTGAGAATATCGCGGTGGATGTGTCTCCGGAGCGGCTGGCCCGATTTTTCAAGAAGGAGGAGCAAGGCTACCGCGTGAGCAAGGAGATCCGAGAGATGATCATCTTTGCGCCGCAGAATCTCATCATGGATCCGCCGTTCACCAAGCTGGACATCTTAAGCTGCCGCAATCTGCTGATTTATCTCTCGCCGGAATTGCAGAAAAAACTTTTTCCACTATTCCATTACAGTCTGAGTCCCGGTGGCGTGTTGTTTCTCGGCAGCGCGGAAAGCATCGGTAACTACACGAATCTGTTCGCCCCAATTGCCGGCAAGTCGCGCCTGTTCCGGCGCAAGGAAATCCCGAGCCGCTCCATGCCGGTTGATTTCCCCTCAGCTTTTATGCCATCGTCTAAGCCGACGACTTTGCCGGCCAATCAATCCGCCATGCCTACAACCAACTTGCAAACGCTCGCCGAGCAATGGCTCCTGCAAAACCACGCGCCCGCCGCTGTGCTGATCAACGATCAGGGCGACATCCTTTTCGTCAGCGGACGCACCGGGCGTTATCTTGAACCCGCCGCCGGCAAGGCCAATTGGAATGTCTTTGCCATGGCGCGCGAAGGCTTGCGTCACGGGCTGACTGCCGCCGTTCAGAAGGCACGCCAGCAGAAGTCCGCCGTGACCCAGCGCGGGCTCAAGGCCGGTTCCAATGGCGGAACGCACTTCGTGGACGTGACGGTGCGGATGCTGGAGGCGCCGGTGGCACTGCGCGGGTTGTTGATGGTGGTGTTTGCTGAAACACCCGAGGTCGCGCCGGTGGCCAAAGGTCGCGCGGTTAAACAACTACCCCCCAATGCCCGTGTGCGGGAGTTGGAACTGGAGCTGCAGTCGGCGCACGAGGAGATGCAGTCCACACGGGAGGAATTTCAGACCTCGCAGGAGGAGCTTAAATCCATGAACGAGGAGATGCAGTCGCTCAATGAGGAACTCCAGACGGTCAACGCCGAGTTGCAGGCAAAGGTGGAGGAGCTTTCCACCGCGAGCGACGATATGAAAAATCTGCTGAATAGCACTCAGATCGCCACGTTGTTCCTGGACAGCGCGCTGCATGTCCGCCGGTTCACCGAGCAGGCCACGAAAATCATCAAGCTCATTCCCGGTGACGTTGGCCGGCCCATCACCGATCTCGCCTCCGACTTGTTGTATTCGGAACTGGAGGCCGATGCGCGGGAAGTGTTGCGCACGCTTGTGCCGCTCGAGAAACTGCTGCCCACGTTGGATGACCGCTGGTTCACGGCGCGCCTCATGCCTTATCGCACGATGGACGACCGGATTGACGGCGTGGTCATCACCTTCACCGACATCACAGTTTCAAAAAAGTTGGAAGCCGAACTGCGCGGCCGGCAAAAATAACATGAAATCTCCATCTCCCAAAAACGATCCGGCGGCGGCCCGGCGCGCGGCAGCGGAGGCGCAATTAAAGAAGCAAAACAAGTCCCGCCCGCCCCAATCTGAAGCAGATGCACGCCGGCTCCAGCATGAGTTGGAAGTCCATCAGATCGAGTTGGAGATGCTGAATGAGGAATTGCTCGCCCATCAGGCGGACATTGAACTGGGATTGGAGCGCTACACCAACCTGTTTGAATTTGCCCCGGTGGGTTATTTCAACCTCATCGCCGATGGCACCATCCGCCTCGTGAATCTCACCGGGGCGAAGTTGCTGGGCGCTGAGCGCGCCAATCTGACTGGCAAGCGGTTTGGGTTGTTGGTGGCGGAAAATGATCGGAAACTTTTTAGTGAGTTTCTCACCCGGGTATTTCAGACCAATAAAAATGAAGTTTGTGAACTAACGATGTCCCCGCAGGGGCGGTCGCTCTTGATTGTTCGTCTGGAAGCCAAAGTATCGCCGGATGGTGATCGTTGCCGTCTGATGATGCTGGATATCACGGAGCAAAAGCAGGCCGAGGAAGAACTCCGGGCAGTGGATCGGGCGCTGAAGACCGTCAGTGCCTGCAACCGGGCCATGGTGCGCTCCACAGACGAGACACAGTTATTGCAGGCAGTTTGCGAAGCCATTGTTGAGAAAGGCGGTTATCGGATGGTTTGGATCGGCTTTCCAGAGAGAGACAACAGGAAACCCATCCGGGTCATTGCCAGCGCCGGTCATGATAAAGGTTATTTGGAAAAGGCAAAAATCAATTGGCTGGAGGATGATGAGCGCGGGCAGGGACCGTCCGGGGTGGCGTTTCGCACCGGTCAGGTGGTGGTTTGCAATGATTTCCAAACCGATCCGAACACCGGCCCCTGGCGCGAAGAGGCGGCGGTGCGTGGTTACGCTGCTTCGATTTCGTTGCCGTTAAAGCATGGTGGCGAGAGCTTCGGCGTGATGATGATTTACGCAAAGGAGATCAATGCCTTTCATGACGACGAGAAGAATCTACTGGCGGAACTCGCAGATGACTTGAGCTATGGCATGAATGCCTTACGCGTCTGCCATCAGCAGGCGGAAGCGGAGGCGGAACTGCGGGCGAGCGAAGAGCGCTTCCGAAAAATGTTTTCCGAGCACGCGGCCGTCAAGCTCATCACGGATGCGGAAACGGGAGACATCGTGGATGCCAATGCCGCTGCCGCGCGTTTTTATGGTTGGTCGGTAGCGCAGCTCAAACAGATGAAGATCAGCCAGATCAACACGCTGGACGCAGCGGCGCTGAAAGGCGTGATGCAGAAAGTAAAAACGGGGGAGCAATCCCGGTTTGAATTTCAGCACCGGCGGGCGGATGGCTCTATCCGGGATGTGGAGGTGTTCAGCAACCGGATCAAAATTGGAGGCAAGAGCCTGCTGTATGCCATCGTCCAGGACATCACCGAACGCAAGCGGGCGGAGGAGAAATTGTCCGCAAGCGAAAAACACTACCAAACAATTATTGATAGTTCTCCCGTGCCACTGGCGACGAACGACAAGCAGCAGATCACCTACTTGAACCGGGCGTTTGTATCGACCTTCGGTTACACGTTGAAGGATATTCCGACGATCGCAGACTGGTGGCCCAAGGCCTATCCCGATCCCCAATACCGGAAAATCGTCATGGATGATTGGGACGCTCGGATGGAGAAGGTCAAGCAGACGGGCGGCCCTTTTGAGCCGATGGAAGTGGATATATGCTCCAAGGATGGCACAAGCAAGAAAATGGTAGTTGGAGCCGCTTCGTTATCCGAACAGGCTTATCAAGGCGAGCATCTAGTTGTGTTCCATGACATCACCGAGCGCAAGCGGGCGGAGGAAGTCAATGCTCGGTTGGCAGCCATCGTTGAATCGTCGGGCGACGCCATTATCAGCACAGACCTGAATGGCGTTATCACCACTTGGAATCTGGGTGCGGAAAAGATTTTTGGTTTCACTGCCATTGAGATTATTGGAACATCTATCCTACGGCTAATCCCGGCGGAGCGGCAGGCGGAGGACCACAAAATATTGGAGACAGTTAAGCGAGGCGAAAGCTTGTTACATTTTGAAACGGTAAGGCAAACTAAGGCTCTGCAGCAGTTGCGCGTCGCGGTCACGGTCTCACCTATAACTGATAATACCGGCAAGATTATTGGCGTATCAAAAATATTGCGCGATATCACGGAGCAGAAGTTAGTCGAGCGCTCACTCACCCGTCTGGCTACAGCAGTCGAACAGGCTGCCGAAACTATAGTGATCACCAATAAAGAAGGCGCGATCCTTTATGCCAACCCGATGTTTGAAAAAACTTCCGGCTATGCTCGGGCTGAGGCCATCGGCCAAAATCCACGGTTACTGAAGAGTGGTAATCAGGATGCTAATTTTTACCATCAGATGTGGGCGGTGCTTAATCGGGGTGAGGTATGGAAAGGTCGTTTCAAAAATAAGCGCAAGGATGGCTTGCTTTATGAAGAGGAGGCAACCATTACGCCCATTCGTGATACATTGGGTGAAATCATTAACTTTGTTGCCGTCAAACGCGATGTGACTCGCGAGGTTCAATTGGAACGTCAGTTTAATGAAATACAGAAAATGGAGGCCATTGGCCAGCTTGCCGCCGGCGTAGCTCACGATTATAATAATATTCTTGCCGCAACGAACGTTCAACTAGGAATGCTCTTGATGGATAAGTCGTTAAAACCAGACGTCAGAGAAGCATTGAAAGATTTGAAGCAAGGATCAGACCGCGCGGCGAGTTTGACTCGCCAGCTTTTGTTGTTCAGTCATCGGCAAGCTATTAAAATAAAGCCATTGGAATTGAACCATCTGCTGGATGATTTATTGAAGATGATTGGCCGGATAATTGGTGAGCGGATTAGCTTAACAGTCCAAGCAAATACAAAAGATGCATGGATTGAGGGCGATTCCGGAATGATTGAACAAATCGTGATGAATTTGGCAATCAATGCTCGCGATGCCATGCCCAAGGGGGGACGATTAATAATACGCATAAACGAACTGACAATTAGCTCGGAAAATATCCGCAACATGGACGCCAAGACCGATCAATTCATTTCTCTCTCGGTAGGAGATGATGGTTGCGGCATGAGCGAGGAAACAAAAAAACGGATTTTCGAGCCGTTTTTTACCACCAAGGGGGTTGGCAAGGGAACCGGGTTGGGATTAGCTACTGTCTATGGGATTGTCCAACAACACCGAGGTTGGATCGAGGTTGATAGTCAAGTTGGCAAGGGAAGTGTGTTCCGAGTCTTGCTCCCAAAAAGCAGGCCGCAGACAACGATACGCGCCAATCATGACTCACCTGAACTTATAAACGGAACTGAAACCATCCTTGTGGTTGAAGATGAGGAAAGTGTGCGCCGGCCAATGGTATTACTTCTGAAAATGGCCGGCTATAATGTGTTTGAGGCAGAGAACGCCGTAGAAGCTTTGAAGATGTGGAGTGGTCGTTTGAATGTGGTTGACCTGCTGTTTACTGACATGATCATGCCCGGTGGAGTGGATGGCAAGCAACTGGCAGATACATTCCAAAAAATCAAGCCCACTTTGCCCGTATTAATCACCAGTGGTTACAGCACTAAATACAACACTAATGCTTTGAATTCAGGAACATTCGAAAACCAAAACATTAAATTCATAGCCAAGCCATTTCACACAAATGATTTGTTGGAAACAATTAAAGAATGTCTATCTTCAAATAGTCAGGCGAATTAAAACAGGCAGGTTCAAAACTTTCAAAAGATGTTTATTGGCCCAGGAAAGGCTTTTCTTATAGTAGTAAAAACGCCATGGCTAAAATATTGATCATTGATGACGATGAGGCGCTTTGTAAGGCTTTGAGCAAGTTTCTTCAGTTGCAAGGGCATGAGATTGCCGTTGCCCGAAACGGCAAAATGGGTTTAGCGGCCGCGCAAGCCAGGCCAGACCTGATCATATGCGATTTATCGATGCCGGTCATGGGGGGGCACGATGTGTTGTCCGCTTTACGGGCAGACAAAAGCCTCGAGGAAACCCCGTTCATTTTCTTGAGTGGTTTTGTCGAACGCGAGACTATCCGGCAAAGCATGAATCTTGGTGGGGATGATTTTATCCCCAAACCGGCAGAGCTTTCTGAAATCCTAATGGCCGTAAACACGCGATTGGAGCGTCACCGGCGGCAGCGACAAAAGCAAATAGAAGTGGCAGAAAAAGCCGTGCAAATATTTTCCGGCATAGTGGATGATCTGAAAGATTCTACGGCGGCGATTCACTGGCTGGCGGAGATAGCTTCCACCGGTGGAAAAGTTCCCCTTACGAATGCAGCCATGGCGAATGTCGGGAAAGAAGATTCAGGATCCTTTCTGGCTTCAAAAAATAACCGGCAATATTTTGTCAAGTTGTCTGAGATAACTGCGCTGATTGCAGACGGAGAATATTCCAAAGCATTCTGGGGCAAGAATCAGAGCATGATGTTCCGCAAACCATTGAAACAGTGGGAAACTGACTTGCCGGCCAAGCAATTTGTGCGGGTGCATCGACAAGCTATTGTAAATTTAGCTTTTCTGGATTTTGTAGAGCGGGATGCGAGCGGTAAACTTCAGATCCATTTACATGAATTCAATGAAGTCATTCCGGTGAGCCAGCGTCAAGCGGCCCCGTTCAACCGCTGTTTAAAAGCGTTTCAAGCAGGCTGAATCAGCAGGATTTCCCGGTCTCGGCCCATATCCAAATTGGTGCGCATCGCCTTTCTTGTTGCGTGACTGCCAGCGCTCGCTGCAAACCATTGACTATGCGGGTCTCGACAATCCAATCCAACGCAGATGCTACGATAAAACGCCGGATTTCCACGACCACGGCTCATTGTGAATTTCTTCGTCCAAATACAATTATGTTTTGTTCAAAGCAACAAAGTAATTGATGACGAATCAAATAGTAAATATATGAGACAACTTACTCCATATTTTGCCTTGTAATGAGCCAAAAACAAGGGTGTCACATGTTTTGTATCATGTTATATATTAGTGTGTTATAGATATATTTTCTTGACAGTTCTTGGGTTTGCTTGGTTTTATGTCGGTGATTCAATTGGTGATTTTTAATTGTATTTCCTTTTCTGTATCCGGGGGAGAATGGGAACCATCTTTTGAAGGAAGCAGTTAATTCGTCGGCCACCGATTAAAATGCAAACTGTTAATCAACCTGCCAAAGCGATTGAAATAATGGTCGTGGATGATACCCCGGCCAACCTGCAATTGCTGGTCGAGTTGCTGGAAAAAGAAGGGTTTCGCGCGCGGCCGGTGAAAGATGGTCAATCAGCCATCTCGGCCGCCGTTCGTCGTCCGCCGGACTTGATCCTGCTGGATATGAGAATGCCAGAACTTGACGGATTGGAAGTTTGCACGAGGCTGAAGGCCAAAGAAATCACCCGCGACATCCCGATCATTTTCATCAGCGCTTACAATGCCACCGAGGACAAGCTGAAGGCCTTCAAAGCCGGGGGGGTTGACTATATCAACAAGCCGTTTCAACTGGAGGAAGTCCTGGCGCGGATCCATACCCATATAAAAATCCAGCGGCTGCAGAAGGATTTGGCGAATCAAAACGGACGGCTGGAAACGATGGTGGCCAAGCGCACCCAGGAGTTGGAGGCGGCGAACCAGAAGCTGGCCTTGCTGGATCAGACCAAGAGCGATTTTCTCACCCTGATTTCGCACGAACTGCGCACACCGCTGCACGGTCTGTTTGGCGCGGCGGATCTGGCTTTTGAAAAATTTAAAAAGGATCCCGAGCTGACTGAATTGAACGAGCTTTATGAGACGTCCCGCCAGCGGATGATCGTGTTGCTGGAAAACTCGCTGTTGCTGACTACGATACAGGCCAAGGGGGCCACTTTCGCCACCAACATCAGCCAGTTGGATGAGATTTTAAAAACGGTTCGTGACGAGGGGGCGGAATTTCTGGCCCAGAAAAACATCCGCATTTCGCGGGCGCCCTTGGGGCTGGGGAACGTCATGGGCGACTGGTTTTATCTGCGGAAGGCCTTGCTGTCTATCATTGAAACCATGGCCAAATATTGCAAGCCGCAAAGCCAGATCGAGATTCTGGCGAATAATTTTGAAGATCAGGTCTGCCTGACGTTTGAAGGCAGCGGCCATACGATTCCTGAAAATCAAATCAGCCACTTCTTTGATGTGATGGCGATTCCGGGCGCTCCGGAAGGCGATCTGGGACTTTCGCCAGCGGTCGCTCATCGCATCATCCTGTTGCTCGGCGGCCGGCTGCTGGTCGCCAATCGGAAGCCCAAAGGAATCCAGATGCAAGCGTGGCTGCCGCGTTTTCCGGTTTTTAAGGCGGATAGCAAACGAAGTAACTTTCCAAAAGTATGATCCACAACGGTCATCTACCCAATGCCGATGACCTGTTTGATGTGCGGTCAAGTCTCGTCACCCTGTTTGAAGCCATTCCGGACCTTGTCATTTTCAAAGATGGTCAAGGGCGTTGGTTGGTGGCCAATGGTGCGGCCCGGAAATTCTTCCAACTGGAAAAACTAATCTGGGAGGGAAAGACCGACGTGGAACTGGGTGAGCTGACCCCGTCGTTAAAACCGCTATATCAGGCCTGCATCGCCAGCGACGAAGCGGCTTGGACGTTGGGCAGACATTCCATCGGGATTGAAAGCGGACCAAACCCAGGCAGACAGGTCGAAGACTTTGAGGTTCACAAGGTGCCATTGTTTCTGCCGGATGGCCAGCGCAAGGGGTTGGTCATCATCGGGCGCGAGGTGACGAAAAACCGACGATTGGAGCGGGCGCTAAAATTATCCGAACTCATGGCCAGCCAGAGCCGGGATATGCTGCTGCTGGTTCGGCGGCATGGCGGGCGGATTATTTCCGCCAACGAGGCGGCGGTGCAGTTCTACGGCTTCACCCACGAACAGTTGCTGGCAAAGACCATTTACGACCTGCGACCGAATGATTCCCCGGCACAAACGGCCACCCAGATGTCGCTGGCGTTTGCGCACGGTATTCTTTTTGAGACCATCCATGTTTGTAAATATGGTCGGGAGGTGCCGGTGGAGGTCAGTTCCATTGGCATCAGCTTTGAGGGGGAGGAGTTTTTGGTCAGCGCCATCCGGGACGTCAGCGAGCGTAAAATCGCCGGGGAAAAGTTGAACTTGTTGCAGAAAGCCCTCGGCTCCGCAGTCAATGGCATCTTCATCACTGAACGGGACGGGAAAATCATCTGGGTCAATGAAGGTTTTTCCAAACTGACCGGCTATGATGCAGAGGAAGTGATCGGCCGGAAACCGGATGTCTTGAAGTCCGGCCACCAGTCGCAACCGGCCGATTTTTACCGGCAGCTTTGGAACACCATCTTGGCCGGCAACGTCTGGCGGGGGGAAATCATCAATCGCCGCAAGGATGGCACCCTCTATTACGAGAACAAGACTATCACGCCGGTGAAGGGGACCGGCGGCAGCGTCTCGCATTTCATCTGCATTCAGGAGGACATTACCTCGAAAAAACAGTCGGAAGAAAAACTGGCTGCTTCCGAGAAAAAATTTCGAACCCTTTTTGAACAGGCACCCGTTGGCATATTTCAAGCCACCCTGGCCGGAAAGCTCATCGAGGCCAATCCGACCATGGCCCGGATTTTCGGTTATGTTAGTCCGAAGGCGATGCTGGCGGTGGGGGCGGATGTTGGTGCCCGTTTTTATGCCGATCCGCAGGATCGCCAGGAGGTGATCAGAGACTTGATGCAGCTAAATGCGGGCGAATATTTGGAAAAGGAATTATGTTTTCGCCGTCAGGATGGAGCACCGATCTTTGGCCGGATGCAGATACGACAGGTTAAAGGCGATGACGGGTCGGATTTTGTCGAAGGATTTATTGAGGATGTCACGGTCCGCAAAGATGCGGAAATGGTAGTGCAACAGGCCAGGCAGGTAGCCGAGGAGAAAACCGCCCTGCTCAAATCCATTTTGGAAAGCCCGGAGGGGGTGGTCATTTTCTCTCTGGATCGGGAATATTGCTACACCGAGTTCACCCAGTCGCACAAGGAGACGATCCAAAAAATCTGGGGCGTGGAAATCCAGCCTGGCATGTGCATGTTGGATTTCATCAGCGATCCCGGTGACCGTGCCAAGGCCAAAGCCAATTTTGATCGCGCGCTGCAAGGCGCGGCGTTTTTGTTGATTGAAGAGTATGGCGATCCGAAACGGCAACGGACTTTCTATGAAGACCGATACAGTCCCATCCGTGATGCCAGTGGCGCGGTGAATGGGTTGACGGTTTTTTGCGTGGATATCACCGCGCGCAAAGAAGCGGAGGAGAAGCTTCGAACCAATGAGACTCGTTTGCAAACCTGGTTTGAGATGCCGCTCGCCGGTATAGCCATCACATCGCCGTCGAAGGGTTGGCTCCAAGTCAACAACCTGCTGTGTGAGATGCTAGGTTATGACCGGCAGGAACTTTATGGAATGACTTGGGCGCAGATCACCCATCCCGACGACCTGCCGGAAAATGAGACCTGTTTCGCGCACATGATGCGTGGAGAGATTGACAGCTACGCCATGGAGAAACGTTTTCTCCGGAAAAACGGAGAGTATCTGACGACAGATTTGAATGTCCGCTGCGCCCGATTGCCCGATGGTCGGGTGGATTATATCGTGGCTTTGATCCAGGACATCACCGCACGTAAGCAGGTGGCGGTAAAACTTCGAGAGTCCGAGGAGCGCTACCGTGAGGTCGTTGACAATGCCCACGATCTGATTTTTGTTCTCGCACCGGATGGAACATTTGAAACGGTGAATCCCGTTATAGGGATTATTTCCGGATTCGGGCCGGCGCATTGGATTGGCAAATCCTTTGTCCCGCTGGTTCATCCCGACGATCTGCCGCTGGCCCAGCAAAATTTACATCGTGTATTGAATGGCGAGCAGGTTGCGCCGTATGAGTTGCGCGGAGCTGCCAATCTGCCACGGCTGGTGACCTATGAAATCACGCTTTTCCCCAAAAAAGACAGTCAGGGAAAAAACGTTGGCGTGATGGGGGTTGGGCGCGATGTCACCCTGCGCAAGCAGGTGGAGGCAAAGCTGGCGAATATAAATGCAGAACTGGAAAAGCGAGTGGCGGAACGCACGCGCGAAATCACTATGTTGTCCGAGGTGATTGACCAGTCCTCGGTGGCGTTCGTCATGTCAAATTCGGATGGCAGTTTTATCACCGTCAATGAAGCCTACGCCAAGCTCCTTGGCTATACGCGTGCGGAAATCCTGGATGGAAAATCTAATTGGAAAAAGGAGATGACGCCACCCGAATGGCGTTCTATCGGTGCGGCCAAATTGGAAGAATGTCTGCGCACCCGGCAGATGGTGCATTTCGAGAAGGAATACCTCCGCAAGGATGGTGGCCGGGTGCCGGTGGAGGTGCATGTCCAGCCCATCTTTGGCGAGGACGGAAACCTTGTGCATCTCCGCGCGTTTATAACCGACATCACCGAGCGCAAACAAGCGGAGGCAGCCCTGCAACAGTCGCAGGCCAGAGTGCGTATGCTGGCTGAAGTGATTGACAGCTCCGAGATGGCGTTTTGCATCGGCACTTCGGATGGACGGTTGAGCTTAGTGAACCAAGCTTTTGAAAAATTGACCGGCTACACTCGTGAAGAGTTGAAGGCGGAGGGTTTCAGCTGGATTGAAAGGCTGACCCCGCCCAAATGGCGTGACATGGAAGCTCTGGTGCTTGAAGAAGCCATCCGCCTTCGCCAGCCGGCTCGCTACGAAAAAGAATATATCCACAAAGAGGGGCATGTTTTTCCGGTCGAATTATTCATCCAGCCGGTCTTTGATGAAGCTGGGAAATTTGTCCACGGCCGTGTTTTCGTATCCGATATTTCCGAGCGGAGAAAGGTTGCGGATGATCTGGAGGAGGCGATGCTGATGGCGGGCCGTGCCAATCGTGCCAAGAGCGAATTTCTGGCGCACATGTCCCACGAAATCCGCACCCCCATGAACGTCATCCTGGGCAATACCCAGTTGTTGCAGCGCGAGGCGGGACTGTCCGGCGAAATCCAAAAGAAAATCTCCGCCATCAACCGCAGCGGCGAACATCTGTTGAGCATTCTCAACGACATTTTGGATCTGTCCAAGGTTGAATCCGGGCGGACGTCCCTCCATCTGGCGGAATTCAAGCTGAGCCATCTGTTGGATGACTTGATGCAATTGTTCCAGATACCGGCCAAAGCCAAGCATCTGGCCTTGACCCTAAACATACAAAGCCGTCTGCCGGAAAATATTCTGGGCGATCAGCAAAAAATCCGGCAAATCATCACCAACCTGCTGGGCAATGCCGTGAAATTCACGCAAACCGGCGGCGTCCAATTCAATGTCTCTATCCACTCAGACGCAGGCAGAAAAAAACGTCTGGTATTTACCGTGAGTGACTCCGGGTCGGGCATTGCGCCGGAAGAGGTGGACTGGATTTTTGAACCTTTTCAACAAGGTCACGCTGGAAGACAAGGCTCCGGTGGCTCCGGTCTGGGGTTGTCGCTTTGTAGAAAATATGCCGAACTCATGGAGGGAAGCATCACCGTGCAGAGCGAACTCGGCACGGGCAGCACTTTTCGATTTGAGTTTCCAGTGGAGGAGGTCGGAGAGACAGCCTTTTTTAGCCGGCGGCAAACTCCGGTATTCCCGGTCAAGTCAGCTGACCAGCCGGCAGATCGCATTTTGATTGTGGATGACATGCTGGAGAATTCAACCTTACTGGTGAACTTGCTCAAGCCGTCCGGGTTTGAATGCCGCACCGCGATCAGCGGGGAAGAGGCACTCGCAGTTTTTTCCGACTGGCATCCGCAATTGATACTGATGGATGTTCGCATGCCCGGCAGCATGGACGGGCTGGAAGCGATTCGCCGGTTGCGTAAGATGGCGGGCGGTGAAAAGGTGAAAGTCATTTGTGTGAGCGGCACCGCTTTTCCGGAAGATCGAGCGCGAGCAACGAGAGCTGGCGCGGATAATTTCGTCGCCAAGCCGCTGCAAATGAATGAATTGCTGGGCCAGATAGGGCAACTGCTGGGATTGAGCGATGTGACCGATTCAGCCGCTTCCAATGATGAGGTGCCGGTTGCAATCAGCGTAGAGAAAGTTGTCATCACGTCTGAATTGCTGGCGCTGCTGCCAGAAAACTGGTTGCACCAGATGCGTGAAGCTTTGGCGACCGCCGATTCGAATGAGTTGAATGCCCTGGTCAAACTGATGGAACCGCACGACCCGCAAACGGCCAAGGGGTTGCTGAAGCTCGCCAGCCAGTTTGATTACGACGGAATTCTTGATCTTTTGGCTGAAGATGCGAGTGAAAGAGCCGCCAAGGCCGACCTCAATGAATAATCAATCATTGGAACTATGACAGAATCTAGCCAGACTCAATATTTGTTTGAAAGGTCAGGCTGCGTCACTCAGTTTACCAGGCAAGGTGAAATCTATTGTTATGTTTTCAAGATTATTAGTTCCGAATTTCCAACAATAACAACCTCGTAAAATAGCAAAAACTATGAGCCTAAAACTTGATAAACTAAAAACGCTGGCAGTGATTTTGGTGACGCTTAATATCGGAGCTTTCGCTAAAGATGATGATGGCCAGAATCAGGAAGGTGATCAAACGGGCGCAACAGAAGCCACACCTTCGTTGCATGTGCATCCGGCGTTAACGACGGCTCCGGTCGGTTATGTGCCCTTGCAGGTTCGCCATGCCTATGGGTTGGATCAATTGACCAATGGCGGCGCTGGTCAGGTTATTGGGGTTGTGGATGCCTACGGTAGTCCAACCTTGCAGAATGACTTGAATGTTTTTTCGAGTAAATTTGGTTTGCCGGCGGCCACCGTGCAAATTGTTTACGCCGGCACCAAGCCGCGCTCGAGTGATGCCGGCTGGGCGCTGGAAACCTCGCTGGATGTCGAGTGGGCGCATGCGCTGGCACCCAAGGCTAAAATCGTTTTGGCGGTGGCCGGTTCCGCGAGTATTTCCAGCCTGATGGCGGCGGTGGACGCGGCGGTCAACGCTGGTGCCAAAGTGGTGACAATGAGTTGGGGCAGCTCGGAATTTTCCGGCGAGACCAGTTATGAATCGCATTTTAAGAGGTCCGGCGTCACGTTTTTTGCCTCCTCCGGTGATAACGGAGCTGGCGCTTCCTGGCCGGCCGCCTCGACCAATATCACGAGTGTTGGCGGCACCTCGTTATATCTGGATGCCAATGGGAATTTGACCGCCCCGGAGACGGCCTGGTCCGGAAGTGGCGGTGGATTTAGCGCCTACTACAAGCGACCTGTCTGGCAGAATGGCTGGCAGACGAGCGCCTACCGCGCATTTCCCGATGTCAGCTTGGTGGCAGATCCTGCGACGGGAGTGGCGGTTTATGATTCCACTTCATATAGCGGCCAGAGCGGCTGGTTCCAAGTGGGTGGCACCAGCGCCAGTTGTCCGATGTGGGGAGCGATTGTCTCGCTCGCGAATGAACAGCGGGTTGGCGCAAAAAAATCCACTCTCACCGGTGCGGACTTGGTGCTTTATACCATAGCTGGCAGCACCAGCACCGCCGGTTTGCCACTCTATGGTTATTTTTTCTACGATGTCACGGTTGGGAATAATGGCGGTTTTAGTGCCACACCAAAATATGATGAAGTGACCGGCTTGGGCACTCCGGCGGTGGTGAATCTGGTCCCAGGACTTAGTGCCTTTTGATAGGCTTAATTTGCGTCCACTCGATTTCTGCGGTTCAGAAAAGTGAACCCTCTCAAATCAGAAGCACCATTTGCTTCGCTTGGTGCATGCCTACCATCGTTCGCTGCAAAACATTACCTTTGTCGTGAGCATATCATTAATCTTGCGGGCCTGGCACACTGCTAAACCGCCAATTTAATTGTCGTATGAAAAGAATTCTTCTGGTTGGAGTGTCGCTCGTTTCAGGCTTGGCACCGGCGGCGGTCAGTCAGCCAACCCTCACGCAGTCCGGCTTGGGTGCCCAACAGGCGGCCGCGATCCGGAGTATCCCTATAATTAGTATTGAAAATCCAATTTGCCTAATGGTCGTCACTGTTTTGGCAATGCTATTGGCGTTGCTGGGATTGCGGTGGGCTTGGTCAGTTCCTTCGAGAAGAGAGGAGAAGTGATGAGTTCTCAGAATGTTAAGATCTTTGGCGACGTCTATTGTAAAAAGAATGATTGTTTGCCGGCAGAGTTGGCTGAGATGTGTTTTGGCAGTGTTCTAAGCCGTATGCCCGGCACTTAAAATTTCCGCGGTGATATATTGAGGCGAGCAAAAATCACCCACGCTAGTTGTCCGCAGCCAATGTTTTAAGACCCGGAGATGACTTGGTAAAAGCCTGTCGAGTTTGTGGCCTGATCGTCTTGTATATATCAAGCTGATTTCACATGATTGAGGTCGGTCTCCGGTGGTCTTGAAGTGTCACGTGGATAAAGTCGATCAGCCACCTTATGTCCATCGGCTTTTCTAAGATGGCTACCACATTTTTGGGCCATGTCCGGTGCCGGTATTCAATTGGACTGGCTCCGGACATGATAATGACGGGTATTTTTGAGGCCAAACTCATCCCCCGCAACCAAGTAACGAGGTAGAAACCATCCTCCATTGTGCTTTGAAAGTTCTCCGAGCAGGGCGGAAACTTCAAGTCCATCAGGATCAAATCCGGTTGAAACTCATTCACTCGACGGATGGTTTCGGCTCCACTGGAGATCGTCATCACTTCATAGCCAGCTTCTTGCAAAGCCATGGACATCATCTCCAAAATCATTGGATCATCGTCCACTACCATAATCTTTTGGTCACTAGGCATGGTTTTGTTTAGGGTGAATCCGTCGTATGGGCAAATTAAAAACAGCGGGGCTCAACCAGCTGCTTTCCCCGGTGGTTCTTACTGGCTTCTCCTGATTGGCTCCACTCGGCATTCCACTTATGATGAGACAGTTTCCAATAGTTTCTATTAGTCTGTTTCGTCAAGGTTCCAGTGCAGGCGAGTCTGACGGGAACCGGAACCTTGCTCGGCTTGAAAAAGGAAATAGTTAAAGTTGGAAAATTCAAATGCTCCTATTCGGCATGTCCTCCCCGTTTTCTTGACCTCCGTTTTAACGATCTCCGTGCATTTTTACGTTTGCTTAATGAAATGCTGCGCCAGAAAATCAACGAGGAGATTAATACCAATATTGTGATGATTGGGAAAAAGAAGCGTTCCAATTCGGTCATAAGACTCCAACATCCTAGCCCTATCAATAACAAGACAACCCACAGGACAAATAAGCTAAAGGCCACGCATTCTCTGATAAATCGCTGATTTGGCAACATGCTTTCAGGGGTTTAATTTCAATTGAGTAATCATTTCTTCCAATGGGAGGGAAAACTATGATCCAGGAACTTCAAATTGTTGATGGTTGTTTTTGGAGGCTTTCAAACATTCCGGGTTAAGGCAAAAGTTTAGGCCATATTGTTTCTTGCGGTGAACGCAGTTTTCTAAATTTAATGTTAGGCAATAAAGCGAGTCGGTGGCGTCACTTTGCGCAAAAACACAGTTGGAAACCCGGAATCGAAAAATCTTTTTGATAAAAATCACGCGTCAATATACATTTATCCATGGGTGTAATTGTTCGCGGTCAGGGTGGAAACAATAGTCATGCAGCAGACCCTGTGCGCAGAATTGGCACTGCGGATTCGAGATTAAACATTATAAAAATCTTGCCAGCCGCCCCACTGAGTTGCGCAAGTGTTTTCGCTGTTTTTTCCTTTGGCTAATCTCTTCTCTATTAAATCATCATTCATTAGTCTTAAAATCTAATATCTCCGTTTGGAAAAAAACAGCCCGTGAAACCCCACGGGCTGTTTCCATTATCATCATGCTTAACCCAATTCAGAGTCAGTCGGCATTGCACCGACATTTAATATAAAATAATAGAAAGCGCGTTTTGTAAAGAAAAAAGCATTCACAATACGCTTGTAATAAGCATGTTGCGAGTTATTTGCGTGTCATGATTGAAGGCATTTTGCTTGCTGTAATGACTTACTTCAGGACGTTTTAATGTTGTTAATGTATCTGCTTTCGGTTTGTCTGTTGCATGGACCAATAGGTAAAAAGAAACCGCCACGAGGCAGCTTCTCGTATCCAAAATCACCATCACCTACTGACTCCGAGGCGGACGATGATGCAATACCCAAAGCACGCGTTTAACTGCGACGAAAGCCAGTGCGCCCACAAGCGTAAGCCAGATACTCCAGACCAGAATGGCCTTCAATGCGCAGAGCGTGATCGGGCCAAAGCCGTATCCCAAACCTTTCATGATGCTCCTTTGGTTTAGTTTTCATGGTCATCGCCCGTAGTGATTGCGCCACACGCGATAAACCTGGGCGCCTCCGACGACGGCGAGAAAGCCCACTAGGTAAGGCCAGATCTCATAAATTATTACGATGGCGAACACGGTAAAGATCCCAATGCCGATCAATTGATTTGTGCTTTTGTTTTCCATTTTATTTTAAGTGAAAGGCCGGGAGCCCATTGCGCTCCCGGCCGTTTGGTTGGTATGAGGGCAATGGCCCCGGAAGTTGAGTAAATCAAAATGGCCGGACACCGATGACGGTGTCCGGCCAGTGTTTTTGGGTTGGTGTCAGAAGCCCAGTTCGTAGGGCTGGATTTCGGTGAGGAGTTCTTGCGGGGTGACCTGATGCTTGAGACAGCCCTCAATGACCAAGATGGCCACCGGGTTTTCCGCGAGCTCATGCAACAGGGCCACGAGGTCGTCTTCGACGAACCCTTGCTCCGCGCATTGCCGGGAGACATCCCGGACCGCCCGCTCGATGCGCACCCACACCGGCAGGTCGAGCTCCCGGTGGCCTGGCCAATCATCCGCACCCAGCTGCAGACTGCCGGTATAATGGCCACCTCCATGGTGGCCGTGCGCAAGCACCTCTTTGATGTTCTTGCGCCAGGCATCGGGGAAGTCCACGACGACCTTCTCGCCCATCTGGAACCGGGCCACATCATCCAGCACCGCCGCCGGCAACTGTTCCGCCAAACCCGGATCCACCGGCCAGAACCGGCTCAAGTCCGGGGCGAAACAGTTCCCATTGAGATAGAACCGGGCATGCAAATCATGCCGCTCGGCATCCATCCGGCCGACTGTGAGGTGCAGCCCATCCTGATTGCGCTCATTCTCCTCATCCGTGCCCGACTGGAATGCGCTGGCACTGCAATGATGATGCACGGTTGCGAAGTAGAGCCAGTCACCGGAGGGCTCCGAGTTCCACGAAGCGAACCGTTCAACCGCCTGTTCCGGCGTCTCCGGCGTGGCGATCTCGCGGGCGTTCATACCCGTCCTGGCCTCCTGCGGGAACGCCCACGCGCCCCAGCGCCCCAGCTTCAGGTTCACATACAGGCGCACCTGACTCTCGCTGTTCATCTCCTTGTGCGTCCAGCGGAAGAAGGACAACACCTGATGCCACATCAAGGGCGTGAACTTGGGTCCCGTGTAATCCAGCAGCCCTTTGCCGGACTTGATCTCGTAATCCACCTGGCACGACAACAGCCCGGGCACCTCCTTGACCTGACTCAACTCACCGCTGGCCAGCTTGGTCAGTTTCATACGAGTTCCTCCAATAGGTCGGGATGATGGTTCCGCAGGAAGATGACCAGGCGCTCCCGCACCTGCGGCTTGGAGAACCCCACACTCGAGTTGTCCGTATCGCTCAGGTCATGGTTCTCGTATTCGTAGTCGCCGCTGTCATCCAGACTCGGATCACAGCGGTCCCACGCCTCGGAGTCGATCAGCTCCGCGAGCTGCTCGACTACCTTGTCCAGCGTGTGACCCTCGTCGATCGCCGCCTGCACGGTCTGGAGCACTTCATCCGTTTCCAGCTGGAACTCCGCTTCGGCGGAACGACCCACCGAGTAGTTGGCCCGGCCATATTCCGTGTCCGAGAACTCCACCTTCACGGCGAAGGCCGTATCTGCGGTCCCGACGACCTTGCTCGGGTGGATGCCTGCGGGCCGGGGTTCGCAGGTGATCTCCACCCATTCTTTGATCGACTCGAACGTCTGCCGTTCGGGCCCCGGCAACTTGCCGGTCTGATGGAGGATCAGACCGCGCACCACCGGATTCCTGGGCGCCAGCCCGATCAATTCGATGAAGGGGCCGGCAAACACCTCCTCAATCTTGCAACGGTTGACTGACATAGGTTCCTTTCTATTTATAGGTTTCGAGTTTGCTGAGGTTGGCCACGAACTTGTAGGGCAAGCCCGCCACCGTCTCGGCATCCATGCGGGGCGCTTTCAGACTCCAGAGCACGAACAAGTGCTCGGCCAAAGCCGCCGCCATCAGATTGGCGGAGACCAGCTGCCGGTTGTTGGTCTGGGCTTCACCGGTGCAGCCGATGGCGGTGGCCCGGGGATCACCACTCCGGTCGCTCTTGAGCTCCGGGTAATACACCCGGGGATCACGATGGGTTCCCGCCCAGGTCCGCCGATAGTAGTAGGCTTCCGCCGAATGGGTCTCGTTGGCAGCAAAGATGGCCTGACAGCCATATTCGTCGCAGACCTCCAACGCCTCCAGCCGGGTGCGATGATTGTCCACCAGACACAGGAGCCAGTCAGACTTCTGATGCCGGAGCTTGCCCCGGGCAAACCATTCGGGCAGGAACCGGCATTGATACTTCGCAGCCAGGGCTTGCGCCTTGTTCTGGCCGACCTGCCGGAGATCAAACATCTGCCGGTTCAGGTTTTTGGTTTCGATGAGGTCGCCGTCGATCAGCGTGATGTCCGCCGGCGACTTCAACAGACAGAACGAGGGGACGATGGCAGAACCAACGCCCCCGCAGCCGATGATATAGTTCATGATTCTCCTTTCGTGAGGCCGGACAAAAGCCGGCCGAGTTTGTTGGGTGGTTGGGTTTGTTCCGCGTAGCGATCCAACGCCAGTTGGACGATGGATCGCAACTGTTCCTGTTCCGCCTCGTTGAGCAGGGCTTCAAACCGGTCGTCATGGAGCACTAACGCCGCCATGACCGGCAGCGTCGGCTTATTGAACGGCGTGACATCTTCCCGGGTCAGTTCATTCCAGCATTCCAGGAACAGTTCCCGGGAGACGAACGTCTCATGCGTGGGACAGGCCCGCAGGGAGGTCAGCAATGATTTGGTCTTCATAGGATGACCCGGTCCATCAAGGCCGTGCCGACCTTGTCACAGAGGCTCGTCCAATCCGCCGCCGCAATGGGCAAGGTCTCGAACGTCTCGTTGGTGGGCCGGAACCGGAAGAACGCCTGCGACTGGGCCACCGTCCGCATCAGGTCCGAGTTCCACTTAGACTGGTTGAACTGTTCCAGGCTGGCCGTGACCGCTTTGAAGGCGGAGTCGTAACGACTCTCAAACTGACCGGTGCACAGGCTGCATTCGTCATGCAGATTGGGCAGGGGCAGGCGATAACCGTGCCGATCCTGGTTGTAGGCGAAGAGCCAGTTGCCGCAGATCTCCACGCCGTCCTCGACGGTCTCGGTGCGGACGACAAACACCAGCCGGACCTCCTTGGGCGCCTGCCACACCATCGGCATCTCCAGATCGGTCAGCGAGGCGAACATGGGCACCAGCACACCGTTGATGACCCGGAACCGGGCTTTGAGTGGCAGCTGTTTGATGGGCACCGACCAGACGGTGTCGTTGAGGCCGACATCGGCATGGACCTGTCCCCAGCCGGAGACAGCCATGACATTCCGCTGCCGTCGCGTGACATCCGCCGTCAGTTCGTCGAGCACCTCGCCTTCGGCTTTGAGATCGCGCTCGCGGATGGTGCGCTCGGTGAGCGTGCCGTTGTCGCGCAGGATGATTTCGATTTTGTCCATAGATGAAGAGGAAGCCCGCCCCGTTTGGACCGGAGCGGGCTTCATTGGGGTTAGGCCTTGGTGTTGGCCGCCGTCTCGATCCGCACGGTGGCGCCCTCGGGGATCACCGTGGCGCGGCTCTGTTCGATGCCGTTGACCAGGGCCTTGGTGTTGTCGCCGAAGCCGAGCGCCGCCTTGAAGGTGTCGCATTCCTGCAAGTTGCCGAAAGTGAAGCCGCTCTCGACCTGTTTGGTGATACTGTCGACGCCGTATTGAACTGTGATGCTTTTCATTTTTTGTTGTTTGTTTGATGGTTGATGTGCTGGGAGGTTTTTGGGTCTCGTCAGTGTGCGGGTCACGCACAGACGCCCAATCGGGCGTTTCGACCTGAATGAAAAAAGGCCGAATGCCTGTGAAGACATCCGGCCGTGAGTTGGGGTTGGGTTCAGTAACGGACTTGGTGATGCGTCAGCCGACCGGCTTTTGCCTTGGCCAGTCCTTTGCACCGGGTCGTTTCATACTCCAGCAGGAACACCAGTTCCGGATGCGACCGGGACTGGCGTTGCAAGGCTGGAAGGGGATTGCGGGTGGATTCGAAGTAGCAGACGAAGCGGGGTGGGGCCAGCTCCAGCAGTTCGGCATGGCAGCCGGCAAAAGCCGGCAGCCAGTCGGAGTTCTGGAAGCGGCGCAGACGCCGCCGCTCGCCCGCCACCGTGAGGCGGTTGCGATACATATCATCGTCCTCCCCAGCGCTGGCATTCCGTCCTGAACTCACACCCCGTGCACTGCATGCCGACCGCCGGCACGAAGTCTTCACGGTCGAGTCCTTCGACGTAGTTCTCCAACAGCCGGAACAGCCGTGTCTGCTGATACTCCAGCATCGGTTCCGCCGGAGTGATGACAAGCTTCGGCACCTTGGTCTTGACCAGATGATGCAGCTCCCGGCCCGCTTCCCGCTTGCCCGTGGCTTCCCGATACAACACCGAGTAGCAATCCAATTGCACGCCATTCTGGTGAAGTGCCATCGCCGGCTCCGGCGTCTTGGCGATGGTCTTGAAGTCCACGATACGTCTGCCCGCCCGGACCAGATCCATGACCCCGATCAGGGTGGGCAGGCCATGGGATGACAGATCCGCTTCCACGGGAACCTCCACCGCCTCCGGCAACTCGTTGGCTTTGATCGGGGTTTCCATGAAGTGTTTTTCCAACACGTTCCAGGCCGAGGTCTTCTGCTCCGCCTCTTCACCGTCCCATTCGATCTGGTTCTGTTCCGCCCAACCCGTCTCGAACACCTGCTTCAGCTTCGCGATCTCAAATGGCTCCCGCCGCCAGCGGCTCATGTTCCAGTGCTGCAACACCAGATGCACCACGCTGCCGTAATGCAATGAACCCGTCTTCGGCTTCGTGAGCTTCAGCACGTATCGGAAGTAGAACTTGAGCCGACATTGGAGCCAGCAGTTCAACCGGGAGGCTGACACTGTCTGCTTTAACACTTCGAGGGGCTTGGGGTCGACGGTTGGTGCGTGGCCGTTCTCGACGAGCGCGATCATTTGACCCCCGCTTTCTGGAACCGTTGGCTACGCGGCTTGGCTTGCCCTGTTTGTCCCAACAGCTCTTCGATGAGTCCCGAGGCTTCGAGCTTGTTCAACTGTCTGACGCCTTTGCCAAAGCGGTCTTGCGCCAGTTGCTCGACCTTACCTTTATCGAGCTTGTGTTCGTTGGTGATCTTGCGGATCAGATCCCGCTGTTTGTCCGAACAGCTCCACGCATCGGGTTCCGGCTGGTGGCCATTCCCGTTCGTGTGACCATTGATCTTGACGATGGGCACGACTTCGCCGGGCAGCCAGCCCGTGCGCTGGATCTCCCGGTCCACGCACGATTGCATCAGACTGTGGAGTTCCTGGCTCTTGGCCGATACCTGCGCGAGGTCACCGATTTCGGCACGGAGGGTGATACTGTATTGATGGGATGAATAGCCCGGCAAACCGAGCTTCTTGCTGTAATTGGCTTCGATTATAAACATAGATTTCCTTTCGTTATTTAGTTTTGGTTTATGTGAGTAGTTTCAGGGTGGTGGTCATCGGCAGTGAGGACTCTTCGGCGAACTTGACCTGGATCTGTGTGAACCCGGTCTTGCCCCACTGGCCTTCTCGTTCCAGCCAGAGCTTCACGAACTCCGCCACGGAATGGCGACAGGTGTCCCGGACCAGATTCAAGCGTCGGGGATCGCAAGCATGCCGGATGAGCGTCGGCGTGATTTGCCGCTCGAGTTCGGCCATCAGTTCCGTGGGCGCCCAGCGGCACCAGCCGCGCTGCTCCAAGCGCTGCAGTTCATCCGTGTGGATGGCCGGCGGTAAAGCCGGACGCAAACCGGGCGCATGCACGATGACCCGGTTGCCGGACGTTTCTAATTTCCAGCCGTCCCGCATCTGGATGTGAAACCGGTAGCTGACCGGCACTGAGATCTGCACGACATTCGTGCCGAGATTGATCAGTCCCCAGAGTGTCCGCAGTTCATCGGTCTGGGTGAAAGTTTCGACCTGTTTGCATACGGCCAGTTCCAGGTTCAGCACGGGGCAGATCTCCGGGAGGGCGGCTGTGAAGCGTTGGGTGATGTTCTCGTTCGTGAATTTTAGCAGGGGTTGGGTGGGGGGCGGTGGTTGTTTGCGGTTGAGGTAGGCGAGGGCGGCGAGGCCCGCCAGGGTGACACCGCTGATGTAGACGACTTGGGATTGCGTGATCATGAGGCTCCTTTGGAAAAACAGAAACCCCGGCATGTGAGCCGGGGCTTTTGTCGGGGATGATGGGTGAGTGGGGCTAGCCTATTCAGGCCGACCCCAGACCAAGACATAAGGTCTTCGTCATGGGTTTATAACACTAAAAGAGGGGCGGTTGCGCCGGGAAGGGTTAGTAGTGAACGGCTCTCGGTTATCATGCTGCCGACACCGATCGGTGGTCTAAACGGTTTAATATCCCTTGCGCATCGTTCCGCATCAAAAAGTTGCCGACAGTTGCCTACAAAAAACGTGTCAGAATACCGTCACAACACGTCACAAGTGAAAAAATAAAAAACTCGTAAAACCATTGATATTATTGATTATACTGATGGTCTTGTGTTTTTTTTGCGAATTTCAAAATGCGTTTTCGATTCCCGTGCGCGCTACCACCCTTGATCCAGACAGTTTCTTAGGATTTGCGCGAGCTTGGGTGAGTCGAAAGGCTTGGCAAGAAAGTTTATACCCTCCTGTAAGAGCGGCTCTTTATTTGTGCTGGTGATTCCCGCGCTATAGCCGCTGGCATAAACTACTTTTAATTTCGGGTTCTGTTGCAATAGGTGTTTGGCCAACTCGATACCATTCATGCCGCCGGGCATCATCAAGTCCGTCAGCAGCAAGCGAATTTCGGCGCGATGTTTCTTCCAGACTTCCAAGGCCTCCTCGCCATTGCCGGCTTCCAGCACCTGATAACCCAGCCGGGTCAGGGAGGTGCGCAGCGACATCCGCACATCGGCATCGTCCTCAACCAGCAAGATGGTTTCGCTGCCGACGCGACTGGCTGCCGGTGGCGACGCTGGCGGTTTTTTGTCCGATGCGTGGCCAAGTCGGGGCAGGTAAATGCGGAATGTGGTTCCTTTGCCAACCTCGCTATACACATTGATCCAGCCGCGATGTTCCTGCACGATGCCAAAAACTGCGGACAAGCCCAGCCCGCTGCCTTTTCCCACCTCCTTGGTGGTGAAAAAGGGTTCGTAGATTCTTGGCAACACCTCCGGCTTGATGCCGCATCCGGTGTCCGTGACGCTCAAGCAGGCGAACGCACCCGGTCGGGCTTGGGTTCCTTGCGCCGCTGTCACGGCATCAAACTCCACAGCGGTGGTTTCAATGATGAGCTGCCCGCCTTTGGGCATGGCGTCACGGGCGTTTACGGTCAGGTTCATCAGCACTTGTTCCAACATCCCGGCATCGGCATGAACCAACAACGGCTGGGCCGAAAAATTGAATTTGACCTGGATCAATCCGCCGAGGAGCCGTTCCAGCATCTTGAAAACGCTGGCCACGACTTCGCTTAAATCAAGATCGCATTGGTGCAGCGCTTCTTTGCGGCTGAACTGGAGCAGTTGCCGTGTCAGCTTGGCCGCCCGTTCGGTGGCCAGTTCGATGTCCTTGGCGCAGTCGCGTCCCTCGGCCGAAAGGTCGGCGGCCGTTTTCAGCAGGTTGGCCTGCAGTTGGATCACAGCCAGGATGTTGTTGAAATCATGAGCCACGCCGCTGGCGAGCTGTCCGACCGCCTCCAGTTTTTGAGAGTGGCGTCGTTGCTCCTCCAGCGCCTTGCGTTCGGTGATGTCCTGCACGATGCCCGTAATGCGACGGGGCTGGCCGGCAAGATCGAAGCGATGCCGTCCTCTGGCCAGAATCCACCTTTGTGCGCCATCGCGCCGGATGATCCGGCACTCAAAATGCCAATCCCCTTTGTTTTCCATGGCCTCTCGAAATTTCTGATCCACTGTCGCGCGATCCTGAGGCACGACATGTTCCAGAAACATCTCATAGGTCCAACGTGGCAACAGCGTTTCGTAGCCAAAGATTTGATCATGCTTTAAAGAACGGTAGGCCGTGTGGTCAACCAAGTCCAAGTCCCATGCACCGGCCCCAATTTCATCCAAGGCAAACCGCAGTCGCTCTTCACTCTCCCGCAATGCCGCGTCCAGCAACTTGCGCTCGGTGATGTCGAGGCCAATGCCGGCCAGACCGGTGACAT
>Ga0007855_1000095_pt1 | contig 37624 bp, 49 predicted proteins | sample CryBogCBH01Aug08_FD_71230 | JGI IMG/M metagenome (GOLD analysis project Ga0007855, IMG submission 71230) | Freshwater microbial communities from Crystal Bog, Wisconsin, USA - CBH01Aug08 | ecosystem: Environmental > Aquatic > Freshwater > Lake | place: Crystal Bog, Wisconsin, USA | collected...
CTGTGGATCGAGCGTCCTCGCTCCAACGCTGAACTCGTTGAAGCCGGCGGCGGCGCCAACCCGGGCGCCGCGGCGAATACTCGAGCCACGGTTCAGGCCGTTCTGTACGGGAAGATCCCAACGGGTGCCTCAGTTGCCCTGCAGGCACGCCGCGCGGTGAGCAACCTGATTAAGCAGAACCCCGAGGCCAGCGCCGCGGCCCTGAAGTACCTCACAGATTTGCGCGACAGTCTCGACGAGCGCGGCAATGACACTGAGGCCGTAGAGCAAGAAGACGAGAAGCCCGAGCAAGTCACCAAGGAGCTCGAGAAAGCGCTGGAGAAGCAGCCTGGCGTCTACGTCTACACGACGCCCACCTATTACCGATCAGTGAAGAAGACGGATCCGGATCGCTTCTGGTTCAAGGTGGGTAAGACCGACCGCGCCGCCGGCGTGCGCATCGGTGAACAGATGCGAGCCACCGGACTGCCCGAGGACCCCTTCATCGCCCGCGTCTATCGCCACCCCGCCATGACACCCAAGGAGCTCGAAGACCAGTTCCACCGGTTGCTCGACGCCGCTGGCCATGGACGATCCGAGGCCAAGCACGCCGGCAAAGAGTGGTTCACCACGAACCTAGAGTTTCTGGACGCCATCGCCACGGCGCTGGGGTGCGAGCCATTCGACCTGGGTCAGTTCGACGACGAGTAGTTCGCCACCCGTCGTTGCGGCACGATGATTCCGGCAGTTCCCTCTTACAGATCCACGGCGTGTTCTTCTCAAAAGCTGATTCGACATCCTCGCAGCGGCCAAGCCGTGACGTGCGTGGCTGAGAGACGCTGCACTCGGCACCAGCTCGTTCGTGTTTTCTTAGTAGGAAACCCCATGCCGATTCGCGCTATCACGGGACAGTTAGATGTGAAGTAGAGTGTGAAGTACTTAGGGAGGTACAAATGCCTGGCATTTTCGCAGAAGAACACCTCACCGAGATCGCCCTGGACAATGCTCCGCTGGTCAAGGTTCTCGTGCAGGTCCGGTTTCCGGCGATCACCAAGATTGAGACGCCCGAAGGAATCCAAGGCTTTCAAGAGCGGCTCCGTGCGCGCTACCCAGTGACCAGGCAGGAAACTGCAATGACAGTGATCGTGGGTCAGGCTGGGCCCATTCAGGTTCCGGCCCAAGGGACTGTGTGGCGGATGTCAGAGGTCGATGGGCCCTGGACAGTGGTGCTTGCTCGCGACTTCGTTGCTCTTGAGACTTCGTCCTACTCAAATCGTGAAGACCTTCTTGCGCGGTGGCGTGGAGTGCTCGATGCACTCGACGCCCTTGAACCCGGTCCTGCCGTCTACGACCGGCTTGGTATCCGTTACGTGGATCGGGTTGTTGGAGATGACTTCATCGAGGACTTGCCGAATCTGGTTAGGTCCGAGATCCTCGGTCCGACCAACATCACTGGTGTGGAAGACGGGGTCCTCTTGGCAAGCGTGTCGCAGGCACTCTTTCGTCTTAACTCCATGCAGGTCAAGGCAGCTTGGGGACTTGTCCCAGAGAACGCCGCCATTGTCCCCGGTCTCGAACCCGTGGCTGAGCGGAGCTGGATGCTCGACGTCGACGCCTTCGCCGAGGAAAACAGCAAGATGTTCTCAGTCGATCGCATCGTTGAGAACACCCGGCTCGGGGCCCGACACGCGTATGCGTTCTTTCGCTGGGTAGTGACCGAGGATTTCCTCCGCCGCTTTGGATGTGACGTATGAGCATTGAAGCGATTGCCGAGCCAACACTGGTGCCACCACTAACCGTTGGCGGAACCGGACAACGGACGGGGGCACGCCTACCCCGCATTGGACTTGGGCTGATCATTGTCGGCAGCTTCACCACAAGCTCGGCACTTGCATGGCAGCCAGCAGAAGCGAGCACCTCAGTTGTGACGCTACAAAGCGCGACTCAGATCGCTAGGCCGTCGACACCCGCAGTACGAATAGGCAGGTTGAAGGAAAGAAGCGGTCTTACATGGGGGCAAGTCGCCGACCTCTTCGGCGTGAGCCGGCGAGCTGTCCACTTCTGGGTGGAAGGTGGGAATATGGCGGCCCACAATGTCGCGCGGCTCCAGCGTTTGGAAATGGGGCTCGCGGACATCGCTGGCGCGACAACTCGCGATGTCCGCAACGGACTGTTCACCGTAGATGAGTCAGGCCAAACGCCGTACGCGAGACTCATCAACGAGGTCAGCCCCTCTGGTCCACGACTTCTGACCAACACACCCCCTGGAACTTCAAAGCCGCCGTTGGTGATTGGTCCGACGGTTGCCGTTGCGACCACCGACGTGGTGTCTTCTCGACAAGACCAACGGTGACGAGCCAGTGGTCGAGATGTGGCAGCCCAGCGACAACGTCATTGACAGCACAGACGCGGCTGTGCAGAGTTGGCAGCAGGGAGACGTGTATCAGCAGGGTGACACGGCGTGGGTAGCACTGCGTGACCAGCCCCTAACGGAGGCAACAGAGGCACTCGGTGGCACTGGCCTTGGTGTCACCCAAGCTCGAGACGACTACTTGGTCGTTGTCTCGCAGACCTGCGACATCATCAGGGATTGTTGGGAGCCGCCCGACAACAGTGGTGGTCGTCCCTTCATCCTGGTCTGCCCGGTAGTGACGCTTGATGGTGAAGAGTTGACGTGCGCAAAGAAGGGCTGGATTCCGAGGTACGCCTATCTACCTGGCCTTGGGTCGAACTGCTTCGCCAACCTAGATCGCTGTTCTGCTGTAGAGAAGACGATCTTGATTGCAGCAAGCGGTCAGCTAGATGGCTGTGGTAGCAACGACGAGCGTCGGAGATTTGCCGAAGCGGTCGGAGAGTACTTCAGTCGCTTCGCGTTCCCCGACGGTATGGAGAAGGCCGTAAACAAGATGCGCAGTCGCTTTCGCGAGAAGCACGATGGAGGTGGCAAGGAGGGTGCCCTGATGCGGGACGTCAACCAAGTTCGGGTGTGCCCAGTGTCAACTTGGGACGTTGAGACGATCGAAGTCGAACTCACTTTCATCGTGGAGCCGTTATCACTTCCTCGTCTCGACCCCTGCGCTGAACCGCCAGTACTGGATCCTGACTTGCTGAACTGGGCAGACAACGATCCAAGTATCAATGACGTCGTTGAACGTCTCACGAATACTGGAACGCCCGAAGAGCGCAACTACCTTTGGCAGATGCTGGCCCAGAGATGGGCAAGACTGGCCGACAACTCTGGCAAAGTGAGGATCGTCGGGGCCGAGGCAGTGAGCGCATCCGAGTACTCGTTTCAACGGATGCGGCAGGAGCCCAAGCTCTCTTTCGACCACATATCCTTGGACACTCCCACAAGAGCAAAGCAGTCCTCCGCCAACTAACAAGTGCCCGGTGTCCCGTTTACGCGTGCCGACGAAGCCCGGCTGGTGACGTCCTCTGAGAACTCATTGGATGCGTCAGCGCGACTGACTGACGTCGAGGTCTTCGAAAATACCAAGAAGTGGTCCACTGAAAAAAGCGGGCGTGTTCTCTGAAAAGCCGAAAACTGGGCTTCTTGGAACTCATGCGGGCTATGGGTTCCTGACTTTTGTATTTGCCTCGCTCAGAGTTCTAGTGACGCTTGCCCACGCGTAACAGCGGTGCTACGTCGTTAATATGGCGTGCTGCGCGCCCTCGCACGTCCGTCTCTCGTCAGCTGCATGCCGGACGCGGAATAACAATCGACGTGGTGACATCGAACAATCTCGCAAGAGGAACGAGCCGCCTACAAGTTGGCGGGCTTCACTGGTCGCACGACGATGTCCGTGACGTCGACGCTGACGGGCTGACCAACCGCAAAGAGCACCGCTTCGGCGATGTCCTCGGGGCGAATCATGATTTCCGACAATGCCGCCTGCGCGCTCACGAGCACCTCGTCCGGCAAACGCTCACCGGGCACGACCGGGACATCGATACCCGACATCGCGACCAGTCCGGCCAAGATGGCCGGGTCCACGTTGCGGCCAATGTTCGTAGCGACGAGTCCCGGCATCACGGACGTGATCTTGATCGGGTCGTTGACCAGTTCTTGGCGCAAGGTGTTGCTGATCACGTTGACGGCGTGCTTGGTCGCGCCGTAGACACCGGAGTTGGGGTCGAGAGCAGCGACGGACGAGATGTTGACAATGTGACCCGGGTGGCCACTCGCGCGCATCGCGACGACAGCCGCCTTCGTTCCCGCCAACAGTGCGAGCACGTTGGTCTCCAACATGTTGCGCCACTGGTCCACGTCGGCGTCGAGAATCGTGCCGAGATAGGAGACGCCGGCATTGTTCACGAAGATGTCTAAGCGCCCGGTTTCCTTGACGGCGGCGTCCACGAGCGACTGTACGGTCGACGGGTCGCGGAGGTCAATAACGAGGCCCGTCGCTCGCCCACCGGCGGCGGTGATCCGGTCCACGACGTCGGCGACGGCCGTGGCATCACGACCCGAGACGACAACGAATGCGCCACTCGCCGCCAGTTGTTCGGCGATAGCCCGACCAATACCGCTCGACGCGCCCGTGACGACCGCGGACTTTCCTTGTAGATCTACGTGCGACATGGTGTCCCCCCAAGTTGTTGTCGCATCGTTCTACCACCCCGCACTGGAACTCATTCACGAGCAGCGACGCGAGGTTGCGCGGCCGACACGCGTTCGTCACGCGGTTCTTTCTCGGTCCTCCTAGGGTGCAGGCGTGGCCTTTCTCACTGATTCCCAGCTGTCGCACTACCGGGAGACGGGTTGGCTTCTTCTCGACGACGTCACGGGAGTGAATGTCGAAACGTTGCAAAACGAGGTGGACAGCATCGCCCGTTGGCCTGAGGACGGCGAGTGGATGCACCATTTTGAAATGACGGACCGGGGTCGCCAGCTCGCGCGGACCGAGAATTTCGTCCCGTTTAGTCCGATCATGAACACGTTGCTACGTGAGTCCGCCATCGCCCAGGTGGCGGGTGAGCTCCTCGACGACGAGGCGTTCTTGTACAAAGAAAAGATCAACTACAAGCTGGTCGGGGGTGCCGGATTCTCGCCGCACCAGGACAAGCCCGCCTATCCCTTCGTCGAACAGGTGCTCTCGGTCATGGTGGCGGTGGACGACGCGACCGTCGAGAACGGCTGTCTGTTCGTCGCCAGCGCTCGTCATGATCGACTTCTGCCGCAGGACGAGCGCGGGTGCCTGACGAGTGAAGTCGTCGCAGAACTGCAGTGGCAACCAGTCGAGTTGCGAGCCGGCCAGACCCTCTTCTTCCACGCTCTGACGCCGCACCGCAGCGGACCGAACCTCTCACGTCGTGATCGTCGCGCCCTCTACCCCACCTACAACGGTGCGAGCGAGGGAAATTTGCGCGAGGCCTACTACCGCGCCAAGATCGAAGCGTTCGCCGACGCGCCGACCGGTGACCGTGCTCGCATTTCTCTCATCGGCGACTTTGAAGGACGACCCGCGTGAGCCCCCTCGAGACCCCGACGTCAGTCGATGAAATCTTCGCCCTGTTCGCGCTGAACGGAACGAAGAACTACGGCGAAGGTGTGGATATGACCACACACGCCATTCAAACGGCGGTCTTCGCCCAACGTGACGGGGCGAGCGACGCTCTCGTGGCGGCGTCACTCCTGCACGACATTGGGCACCTGATGGCGGACCTGCAAGGAACTGAACGCTTCGACCTTGAAGTCGATGACGATGATCACGAGGCGCTGGGCGGCCGTGTGCTCTCACCCATCTTCGGACCGCGCGTCGCGCAACCGGTGGCTCTCCACGTGACGGCCAAGAGATGGCGCTGCACCGTGGAGCCGAGTTACCACGACGGTCTCTCGCCCACGTCGCAGGCAACCCTGAAAGCGCAAGGCGGACTTCTCAATTCCGAAGAGGTTGCTCGCTTCGAAGCGCACCCGGGATTCGATGACGCCGTCGCGCTGCGCACGTACGACGATCTGGGGAAGGACCCCGACATGGAGACACCGTCGCTCGAGTCCTTCCGGCCCCTCCTGGAACAGCTCGCGGCTAGTCGCTGACCTTCGAGCGAATCTCGTGGATCCACGCTTGCGCTGACGCGCGAGCGGCCCCCACCTCGTCGCGTCGAGTGACGGCTTCTTCTCCGGTGACCGGATAGGAGCCGAGAAACTTCACTCGCGCCAAGTGCGCCTGCAGGTCGGCGAGGCAGTCGGCGATCACGTCGTCGGCGACGTGCCCGTCAAACTCGATCACGAAGCAGTAGTCACCGAGCCCGCGCTTGGTGGGACGAGATTCCAATTTGGTGAGGTTCAAGTCACGCGCCGCGAATCGACCAAGGATCCCGTAGAGGGAGCCGGGTCGGTCGGCGTCTTGGAAACAGACAATCGAGGTGCGGTCGTGCCCCGTAGGACGCGGCACGCGGCTGCGTCCTACGACGACAAATCGCGTTTCGTTGTCGTCGGCGTCTTCAACGTCCTCGGCGAGAATGTGGAGCCCGTACGTGGATGCCGCCGCCCGTGACGCCAGAGCCGCGACCGGTGCGTCACTCTGGGACACCGCTCGCGCGGCGTCCGCCGTGGAGCCGACATTTGCCACCTGAACGCCCGGCAGCGAACTCATGAACTTGCGGCACTGGGCCAAAGCGTGCGAATAGCTCCACACTTCGGTCACGTCGCCGAGCGCCACGCCCTCTCGAGCCATGAGGTGCAGACGAATGGGAATCACGATTTCGCGTTCGATGAACAGATCGTGATCGAACAACAGCCCGTCAATGGTGGCGGACACCGTTCCCTCGATCGCGTTCTCAATCGGCACCACACCGACTTCAACGTCCCCGTTCGCTACCGCGTCGAGCACGTCGGCAATCGTGTGGAAAGGAATCGCGTCGAGGTCGTCACCCAGGGTGGCGACCGCCTCGTGCGTAAAGGTGCCCACCGGGCCGAAAAAACCCACGCGGCGCACGGTGCTCATTGAGCGATGTTACTTCGGCTCCGACCTCACCTTCGCGAGACGGTCTCGTAAGAAGTCAGCGCTCCGGTGGAAGCTCTCCGCCGTCACCGCGCCGTGGGCACCGGGAGACATGATCAGGGTCTTGTCGGCGGCACCCAACAGCCCGAAGAGACTGATCGCGTCATCGCGCGGCACGAGTTCGTCGTCGTATTGGACGAGAAAGAGTGTCGGCACGGTGACTCGTGGCGCATCGGCGACGAGACGCTCGCGCGTGGGGCCTGTTGTCCCCATGAGACCGAGGACCGCGGCGCGCACCCGTGGTTCACCCGCTACGAGCGGGAGACCGAAAATGGTGCCCATTGACAGTCCCCAGTAACCCACGGGACAGTTCGGTGTGACCCAGTCCGACGCGAGCACGGCGTCAAGAGTTCGTCGCCAGTCATCAACCATGACGTCGGTTAGAGCCGCGTCCGAGGACCAACGTTGGGCGAATTCGAGAAACGGCAACATCGCACCCGTGTCCGCGTCATTGCGACGTTCGCCGTGTACCGGGCCATCGATAGCGACCACCGTGCAACGAGCGGTGCGCACCAGTCCTCGGGCGAGAGCGACGACGTACTCCTCGAACTTCGAACCACTGGCGCCGTGGCCGACCAGCACGACGAACTCGCCCGGACCGTCGGCCGGGCTCCACGCCGCTAGCGGTATCGACCCGCGAGTGCCTACGATGGTGGCTACTCGTTCTCGAATTCCGTGCGTGATGTCGTCTTGTCGAATATCCACGCGCTGAGCGTAGCGAGTCGAATTCTTCCAACGGAAAGGTGGGCGCAATGGGGCACCCAATGTTCAACTACGACCCGGTGCTCGCCGACGCCATTTTCGATTATTGCCGCGAACGACTCGCCATGGACCCCGTGCCGTTGGACTACGGAAGTCTCAAAAGCATCCCCGACACTGCTCTCGACGGATTGATCTCGCCCGAGGGTCGTGACCCGAAGGAGATTCTGTCGTTCTTCACCGATCAGCTCGCGCACTCGGTCGTCTCGATCGACTCGCCTCGCTTTCTCGCCTTTATCCCGAATGCGCCCACCAAGTCGTCACTCCTCTTCGACATGGTCGTCGCGTGTTCGGGTCTCAACGGCACCAGCTGGCTCGAATCCGCCGGTGTCGTCGTTGCTGAGAATCAGGCCCTCGAGTTCTTGGCGGACCGTATTGGGTTGCCGAAGGGAGCCGGAGGGTGTTTCGTGTCCGGTGGTTCCATTGGGAACCTCTCCGCGCTCACGGTCGGCCGAGACGTCGGACGCTCTCGTCGCCCAGATCTCGCCCCGCATACGCTGCGCTACGCCATTAGCGCCGACGCCCACTCGAGCGTGGGTTCCGCCCTCCATATTCTCGGCATCGAGGCGCTCCTCATCGAGCCCGACGATCACCGGCTCACCATCGAGAACGTCCGCGCCGCGCTGGCCGCGGACCCGCACCCCGAAACCGTTATCGGCATCGTCGCGACGTGCGGCACCACGAACGCCGGCATCGTCGACGACCTAGAGGGCCTCGGGGCATACTGCCGGGAGAACAACCTGTGGTTCCACGTCGATGGTGCCTATGGTGGCGCCGCGATGTTCTCCACGAGTGAGACGGAATTGATCCGTGGACTTCGCCACGCCGACAGTTTCATTGTCGATCCGCACAAGTGGCTGTACGCACCGCTCGACTGCGCGGCTCTTATCTATCGCGACCCGCGACTGGCCCGCGCCGTTCACACGCAGCAAGCTGGCTACCTCGACATTCTGCACGAGGGGACCGACGAGTCCTTTGATTGGAATCCCTCCGACTTCGCCATTCACCTGTCACGACGCGCTCGCGGTCTGCCGTTCTGGTTCTCTCTCGTCACCGAAGGCGTGCGTAACTACGAAACAGCCGTCCAGTCCGCCATCGATATGGCCCACCACACCGCGCAGCGGATCGAAGAGATTGACTACCTCGAGTTAGTACGACCCGTGAGTTTGTCGGTGGTGTTGTTTCGTCGCAAGGGTTGGACGCCCGAGCAGTACAACGAGTGGAGTCACCAGTTGCTGCGCGATCAAATCGCCTTCGTCACACCCACCAAGTGGGAGGGCGAGACGATTGCCCGCTTCGCGTTCTTGCACCCCGACACCACCGACGAGATGGTCAACGAGATCTTCGACTCGATGCGCGACTAGGCGAGCGAGTGCCGGAACGCGGCGAAGAGTTCGTCCTGAAATTTCGACACGATGGAGACGTGACCCTCGGCGGGCTGGTGGAATGCCGTCGCGCCGGGGATGTGCGCGAGCAAGTAGCTCGCGTGCGTCGGCGGCACCATCAGGTCCTCGTCGCCGTACCACAGCTCCGTGGGCACCGTGATGTCCGAGAGCGCAAAGCCCCAGTCGTGCACGAAGGTCTGGTCGTCGTCCAAAAATCCGTAGTGACCGCCGCGGCCCGCCTCACGACAGGCCTCGGCCAGGACCTCGCGCGCGGCGTCGTCGGCGAGCGCGTCTTTGTCCACGGGAGGGAGTAGTCCGCCAAAGAGTTCAATGACGTTGGCTTCGGTGGCGCCCCGCATCGTCTCAGAGATCGATTGGATATGCGCTTCGTACTCCGGACCCCCCTGTTGTGCCAGAGCGAATTCCTCGACGTTCTCCGGGCCCATGCCCTCGGTCCAATCAAAGTCACCATTCGACGGGGCGACTCCCGCGAGAGACCACGCGGCGCGGCAGCGAGGCGCGTCCAGGGCCGCACAGGCCAACGCGTGAGGTCCTCCACCCGACCACCCGACGACCAAGTAGTCACCACGCCCAAAATGATTGAGCGCGTCATTGGTGTCAGACACGACGTGCGTGGGTGCTCGCCCGGCGAGCCGGTCGGAGCGTCCGTAACCGGCGCGCGACATGGTGACGACGAAGAAACCATTCCTGGTGGCGACCTCGTCGAACACTTTGACCAACGGTGCCGACCCGGGAGTGCCGTGGTGAAAGACGACGGTGTCACCCTGCGGGTCACCGATGGACGCCACCTCGAGGGCGCGGCCGTCTTTCGTCGTGATGATCGCGTCGTGATAGGCCATCAGTTCTCCTTTGTGCGGTCGTCGCGAGCGCAGCATAGGGTGCCTGCATGGCTCAACGTATCGTTTCGGCAACTCGCGTCATCCCCGCTCCGGCGGAGGCGATCTTCAACCTGCTCGCCGACCCGCGGGCGCACACCCGCATCGATGGCTCGGGCAGCGTGCTCGAACCAAAAGAAGCACCCGAGCGTCTGTCGCTGGGCGCGACGTTCACGATGGACATGAAACTCGGTGTGTCGTATTTCACGAAGAACAAAGTGGTGGCCTTCGAGGAGAATCGGGTCATTGCGTGGCACCACTTCGCTCATTTCGTGTGGCGCTACGAACTCGAGCCCGTCGACGGTGGCACGAAGGTGACGGAATCCTTTGACTATTCCAAGCCCTGGGGTCTCCTGCTGCTCCCGCAACACATTCCCGCGAAGAATCAGGCGTCGATGGAACGAACCCTCGCGCGCATCGAAGAGATTCTGACGACACCTGAGCCGACGGCTTAGGCCCGCTCCGCCGCACTTTCGCGTCGCATTTCGGTGCCGCCAGTGCGAACGCTGAAGCCAAAGGACTCGTACAAAGGGCGGCCGAGTGGCGTGGCATGCAGTTCCATGCGGTCGAGTCCACGGGCGTCGAGGTTCGGCATCAGCAGTTCCATGAGTGAGTACGAGATCCCACGGCGGCGATAGGCCGGCAGCGTGGAGACGCTGTGGAGATACGCCATGTGACCCGTCGGGTAGCGAGGGGTCGGCACGACGCGACGCAATTGCGCCACCACCGACGCCACCACCCGACCGTCCGCGTTGCGCGCCACGGTCGCCACGACGCTGCCGTCGCGAATCGTCTCGGCGTAATACTCCGCGCTGCGCGCAATCCACGGCCCGCTCCAGTCACGCGGGTTCATGGAGAAATACATTTCCTCACGCAGCGTCGCGAGGTCCGCGCCATCCTCCGGCGTCGCAAAGTCGATCGTCACCTCGTCGCGAACGCGCAGCACTTTGTAGATCACCGTGTGAGGCAGCTGCGTTTCGGGACTGAGGTGAGCGGAGTCGGCGACGCGTTGCCATCCGTGAGCGTCGTAGAAGCCCAGCGCCGTATCACGGCCATTGGCCCAGATCTCGTCGACGCCCTCACTCGTGAGCACACCCTCGGCGGCACGCAGCAACAGAGCCCCGGCGCCGGTGCCCTGTACGTCAAAGTCGGTAGCGAGGTACCGCAATTGGTACGTCACGTGTTCGGGGTGCACGGGAGACACTGACGGGTAGAAGGAGCCGCTCGTCACGAGTCGCTCCCCCAAGAACGTGCCGAAGTGTCGGGTCGTCGCCTCCCGGTCGCGCGCGTCCTCGACCACGGCATTGGCGAGACCTCCGCGAAGGACGCGGCGCCGTAGATCGAAGAGATCGTCGGGCTCGACTTCGCGAACACTCAAGATGTCAGAGTCGGTCATTGGTTCTCACATTTGTGGTCATGACCTGCAACAACAAGCGATGGTCACGGTCCATGGGTTCCGGCGGACCGGACTTTGTGAATCCGAGGCGCTCGTAGAACGCCACCGCACGATGCACGGTGGTGGTCACGTGAAGACCCAGTTGGTCACAGCCCTGCTCGCGTGTCCACTTCGCGACCTCGCGCACGAGGTCTTGGGCGACACCAGTGCCCCGATACTCCGGTCGAACGAACATGCCGTAGAGCCATTTCGCAAACGGGTAGGGCGAATAGTCGCCGCCGGAGGCCATGCCGACCGCGCGCTCCCCATCGAAGGCCAGGTAGTAGTTCATCGAGGTGACCACCGAAATCCACTCGGCCGCCGGACGCAACGATGATTCGGCGTAGGTCGATCCGAAGGCGTCGGGTTCATTCTGTAGGGCGAGCAGACGAAGGTCGCGAAAGGCCTCCGCGTCGCTTGCGACAGCGCGACGAATGTTCACCGTCGGCGACGTCACTTTCGCCCCATCCAGTCACTGACGTCCCGCTCCTTGCGAGTGCCGTTCGCGAGGTGTTCAGCGATCCCAGATCGGTCGTCGTCGGACTTATTCTGCGACAACTTGGCGGCCGCCGTGATCGACGTGACGGTGATCTCGAAGCCCACGATGCCGCGCACGAGTCGGTCGAGATACTCCCGGGGCGCGTCATCAACGTGCCACGGTTCCTCACGCGACTCTTCGAAGCGGTGCGTCAAGGAGCGCACGATCTGTTCACACGTTGCCGCATCGTCGTGGATGCGGATGGATCCACGGACCTCAGCGGTGACGTAGTTCCACGTGGGGGCGAGAGCCGGATTGACCGGCTTGCTGCGGTACATTCCCGGCGACACGTACGCGTCCGCCACAGTAAAGGACGCGAGAACCTCGTCCCCGTCGGCGGCGAGACGCCAGAGTTCATTGCCACGCGCGAGGTGTCCGCGCAAGGTCATCGCGGACGCATCGGCGAGTACGGGCGCAAAGACACTGCGCATGCCGGAGGCGGTGGCCACCACAATGACACCTGCGCCAGCGCGCTGGACGATGTCCCAGGCGTCATCTAGCTCACGACGAAAAGCGGGCGGCACGTACATCAATAAATTCTGACACACGCCTTCGATGGCGTTTTGTGGACGATCAATACGGAGCAACGGGCGGCGTGTCGTCGTCCCGCAGTCCGAGTCGCATCGCCGCGGACTGCCCACGTTGCGCGGCGGGCACACCCGCCACCGCCTGCGCCAGACCGAAGTCCGGCATGTTGACGTACACCGACTCAACTGATCCGGGTGTCACGCGATAGGTCTCGTGCCAAATGCCCACCGTGCCGTTGTCCTTGACGCGTCGGTTAAAGGAGCGCCACGCGGGTAGATGAGCGGCGTCGCTGGCGCGGGCGTATCGCTCGAGGTCCTCAAAGGAGTTCCAATATTGGATCACGCACACCGTTCTTCCGGAGACGAAGGTGCGGGGTCGCGACAGTAGGCCCCGAGACGGATCTTTCATGAGTTCGACGATCATGCGTGGCATGGCGGTCGCGACGGGGAACCAACGGTCGACCCGCCAGAGCTGATTCACCCGCATACCAATGAGAAACAACACGACCTCGCGCTCGCCGATATCCCCGGCGACACGCTTCTGATTCACTCTGCCCATGAGACGGCCCCCTCGCTCGTTCATCGTTACTATAGAACACAGTTCTATAGATTGCGCTAGAGACTGAGAAGTTCTTCGAGATCATCCAGCAGGAGGGCAAACAGCGTGTCGGCGTCTTTCACCGAGCCGACGAAGTGGCCAAAGATCTCGAAACTGAGGAAACCGAAAATGTCGCTCCACGCGAGAATCGCGCGAGCGGCGACCGGCCGGGGAACATTCGGGATGAACTCCTCGAGCGTCTCCCATTCGAGCACGGCGGCGTAGCGAGGATCGGTGGGTGCAGCTGGCGGGGGCTGGTCCGCAAAGCGTGCCGCCAAGATGGACCCGAGGGCCAACGTGACTCGAGATGCGGCGGCGATCGTGTCCTCGGGGGCCTGGTAATTCGGAACGGGCGATCCGAAAATAAGGGCGTATTCGTGAGGATGTTCCTTCGCCCAGGACCGAATCGCGTCACACGTCGAGCGCCACCGGCGGCCCACATCCTCGTTCGCGCTAGAGGCCGCAGCCGCCTCCGCGGCGGCACCCAACTCGTTATACGAATCCAAGATCAATGCCGTGAGCAGATCGTCGCGGGTCGGGTAATACCGGTACAGCGCCGAGGACGTCTGATTCATTTCTCGCGCGACTTCCCGTAACGACAGCGCGCTCGCACCCTTGACGGCGAGTAATTCGCGAGCCGTGGACTTGATCCGCTCCATATTCGCGGTGCGGGTAGCGAGGCGCTTCGGGCTGTCCATGATCCTTAGTATTCCACGAATCCGAGAAAAAAGAGCACTGCTCTTGCTTTTTGTCTCCACGTCGTCCATACTGGATGAAACAAGAGCAGTGCTCTCTAAAAGGAGGATGCATGGAGAAGTACCTCATCATCGGCGCCGGGGCCGTCGGGTCTCGCGTCGCGCGCCAAGTGGCGGTCCAGGGCCACCGAGCGGTCGTGGTGTCACGTCGAGGAGGCGGTCCCTCGCACGCGAACATCGAGACACACGCCGCGGATGCCGCCGACACCGCGACCCTGACACGCCTCGCCGAGGGCGCGAGCGCCGTGTTCAACTGCGCCAATCCGGAGTATCACAAGTGGCCGACCGATTGGCCGCCGATTGCCAACGCCCTGCTCGCGGTCAGTGAGGCCTCGGGTGCCACGTTGGTCACCTTGTCAAATCTCTACGCGTATGGACAGCCTCAAGGCCCCATGACACCCCACGACCCGCTGAACGCCACGTACGAAAAGGCGCAAGTGCGAGCGAAGATGTGGCGTGACGCGTTGTCGCTACACGAGCAGGGACGCATTCGAGCGGTCGAGGTCCGAGCGTCGGACTTCATCGGACCTGGCGCCAACGCTGTTCTCGGCGAGCGAGTGATCCCCCGCGTCCTGGTGGGCAAGAAGGTCTCCGTCCTCGGTGACGTCACGGCACCGCACAGCTGGACCTACGTTGACGACGTGGCGACGACATTGGTCGCTTGCGCACAACACGAGTCGTCGTGGGGCCGTGCCTGGCACGCGCCGACGAATGCGCCGCGTTCGGCGGTCGAGGCCGTTAATGACATCGCCGACGTCGCCGGCGTTCCGCACGTCAAGGTGGGGGCGGTACCGAAGGCCGTCCTGCGAGTAGGTGGAATCTTTAGCCCACTCTTGCGCGAACTCCCGAAGACCATGTACCAATTCGAGGTCCCGTTCATCATCGACGACACCGAAACGCGCGACACGCTGCACTTGTCACCGACGCCGTGGAACGAGGTCCTGGCGGACTCAATCGCGGCTTTTCGGTAAATCAGGCTTCGAGAAACGTCCGAAGGTTCTCGAGTGTCGTACGAATCGACTCCCGGGTGTAGCTCTCGCGGTCGTCGATGCCCGTGTTGCCGAACTTCTTGGCGAGCGCCGAACGGCGATCCACCCACAGTTCGGTCACCCGACACCCGAGAACCGTCGGCTCGAAGCGAAAGGACCAGTGCGACACCTTGACCGGTCCAACCGAGACGTCGAAGGCGAAAGCCACCGGCGGCTCGTAGTGACTCACCTTGGCGGTGGTGGTCCAGGTCGTCGACCCTTGCGCATTGGTGCCCTTGAACTTCGCCCCGATCGCGGGACCGGTCGCCGAGCCGAGCCACTTCCCACCCGTGTTCTCGGGTGAAAACCGCCCCATGAGCTCCAGGTGCGACACCGCCTCAAAGGCGGCCTCGAGAGAGGTCGCGATTTCTATGGAATCGGAATAACTAGCCATGGCGCAAAGTACCATCGCGCCGCGCGGGAAGTGGTGGAAGACTGGGACAGTGATCAGCGACGTTCGAGAAGCCTGTCCCGGCTGTGGATTCGTGTGGGACGAGATCGACCCGAGCGAAGTAGGCCCTCGCCTCACCTCGGCCGTGGCTCACATCAGCGACCTTCTCACGCGCGACGGTGTGCACGTCGCCACGCGTCCGAGTCCGGAGCGTTGGTCGATCCTCGAATACGCGGGCCACGTGCGCGACGTCTTGTGGTCTATTCGCGAGCGGATCATTCTCGCGTCGGTCCTCGACACGCCAGCGCCATTCGGCATCTTCCGAGACCAGAGAATCGATCTCGGCTTCCACTCGCTCGACGAACCATCGACAGTACGAGCAGAGCTCGAGGCTGCACGCGGGATATTTGTGCGCACCTACGCCGCCCTTCCGGCAGGTTTCGGTCAGCGGACCATGATTTACACCTATCCAGTGGAGTCGCACCGCACGATTGACTGGTCCGCCGCGCAAGCTCTGCACGAGTGTGAACACCATCTCACCGATATTCGCGACAACGTCGACCTCGTGAACGCGCCGGCGTAACACGGTGGCTCGCAATCAACGTGGTGCGGCGTCCGCCCGAACGCCACATTCGTCGTACTTTCACCAATGAATCAGAGCGCACCCTCGACTGTTATTAGATTTTGATTATGAAATCTTCGACGGCGATCGCACTGAGCATTGGCGTTCTCCTCGTCGTCGTCGCGCTCTCGGGCGTGCTGCTTGCGGCCCTGCGCGCGAATCAGCTCCGAAAAATTGAACACATTCAACAATTCCTGGCTGACGTCAATGCCCACCGCCGACACCGCGCGGAGCACCCCGAACTCGAACGCGCCCTATTTCCTCAGCATCAGTCCTGGTCCGACGCCGGCATTAAGGCCCACCTCGCCGCGTGCGAATTCACGAGCGAACTGGAGTTGGCCTACGTCGCGCGCCGAGCGGGTGCGCTCACCAAGTCCGAGTGGATCGCCGCTATTCATCGATGGCAGAAAGTCGCTCTCGTCGACGAACGGTCTCGCTACTTGTTCACGGTTGGCACGTGGACGATGGGCACGAATGGCGTGATGCATCACGACCTCAGCTCCATCGTCAGCGGCGACAGCACGGCGGACCCGCGCACTCTGTGGAGCGTGTTGTTCTAGCGAGACGTCGCGACACTGGGTAGTCGAGCGGAATAGATCGAATACCCGTCGATGTGACGCACGAGCGTGGTCGCGATCACCGTGGCCGCCAACATGGGCATGACAATCGCGAAGCCCGAATGCGTGAGTTCCATCACAATCACGACACCCGCCATGGGGGCCTGCATGGATGATCCAATCATGGCGGCGGCACCCACAATGGCGAAGGCGCCGACGGGTGCTCCGGGCCATAGGTGCAACCAGGTCGAACCCAAGAACGCGCCGAGCATGGCACCGGTCGACAGAAATGGTGTGAAGAGTCCACCCGCCGCCCCACTGCGCAGACACAGTGAGGTCACGAGTGGTTTAAGGGCGAACAGAGCAAAAAAGAGTGTCGGCGTGCCGATCCCGAGGAACGCGTCATGCGCCATGTCCATGCCGTTACCGAAGAGTTGGGGGTACCAGATACCGATCACACCGAGGATCGCGAATCCTGCGGGCATCATCCACAACAAAGTGGTTCCCGAAGCGCGGTGATGGGAGACCCACCCAATCAACCGTACGTAGAGAACCGAGAGGCCCCCCACGAGGACGCCCGCGACGAGCGACCACACCATGAGTGACCCGCTGAAGCGATAGGACGGGACGTCGGCGTAGGTGGCGTGGTCGGGCAGATAGAGCCACGACACGAACGTCGCGATGGACGACGCCGCGACGGCCGGCAACACCGTCGGCAGGGCGAGAGATCCCATCAATACTTCCGCCGTAAAGAGAGCCCCGCCCAGTGGGACGTTGTAGACCGCGGCGAAGCCGGCGCCACCGCCACAGGCCACGAGGAGACGACGCTGCGCCGGGCTCAGGCGAAACCAACTCGCGACAACCGATCCGGACGCGCCGCCCATGACTTTCGGCGCCGCTTCGCGACCAACGGAGGCTCCCATACCCACCACAAACTCCGAGATGACGGCCGTCAACGAGCTGCGGCGAATGGAGAGTTCTCCGGTGCCATTCCAGACGGACTCGTCGATCTCCGACTTCTCATCGGCGAGATACTTGCGCACCAAGTACCACGACACTCCACCGATCACGCCCGCGACGACGAGAGACGTCACTCGTCGCAATCGGGACGCGGCCGCTACGGCATCTTGGTAGCTCGCGTAGTGCTGCGAATGGAACGCGAGATGTTCCACGGTCGCGAGCAGCCACATCAGCGCGTCCCCGAACAATCCCGCCACGACCGCCGTGAGCACGAGCGCGAACCAAAACCGCACCGTTAACGCAGCGTCACCGTCGTGCGTCGCGTTGGGCTGATCCATCGCGGCTCGTCCCGAGGGTACGCGCGACCGGATCAAGGGTGCCGGAACGCGTAGTCGCTCGCTCTCACCCTTTCGCTGACGCACCGTGAACCTCTCGTCGATCGTGCGGACCACTCATCTACACCCAGTCTGGTCGTTTTGCGAGGGCGACGCCGCGTGAAATTACCAGCATTGCTAGTGAATTGACAGTGGTTCGTCGCCTCAATCCGTTGAGGTGAACTCTCGGAACCGCCGCACAATGGGCTCATCGTCCACCTCGAGTGTGACGCGTTGATAGAGCCACAGGAGGAGGGTGGGAGAAGGTGCGCTCACTCGTGTGCCCACGTTGGCGTCGCCTCGACGCCAAACGAGAGCGTCAGGACCTCGATCACGCAACGTCCAGGTGGACGATGACGTGGGGTCGTGAAGAACGAGAGGCGCACCCAGGGGAGCGCGGGGCGACTCGTGGCGCACGCGCGCAGAAACGGAGTACGTACAGAACTCCTCGATAGCGTCATCAGCGAGGTCGCTCGGCATGTGCCATTCATCAGGTCGCTCGGCCACGGCAGCAGCGTCGTAGGCGTGAACGGCGGCCTCCTGCACTTGGTGGCGAGTTATGAACGACACTGTCGACAACGTCGACCAGGTCCATACCGACTGTTGCTGTCGAGCGTGCGTGAGCACCTCCGCCAAACTCGTGGCACCCGCGACATACGTCGCAATGAGATCACCGTCGTGTGGTCGCACCGGACGGCGCTCCGCCGCGGGAGGCGCGGTGAGTTCTTCTTCCACAATGGTGCGCCAAAACCAGTGCACGTCGATCAGGTGGGCAATCAGATCAGCAGCACGCCACGTCGGGCACGTCGGCACGATCGCGTCCAATCGTCCGGACACCCAGGCTGCCGTCTTGTCGCTCTGCTCCAGGATCTCATCGGTGTAGCGGCGAACGGTCGAGAATCCAGGTTCATGCACCATGGCAGTGTCGCACAGGTTCACCGACGACGTGGTCGTCAAAGATTGGTGATACGACATCTAGGTGCACCTAGCCGCCGAAATACCCGCCCCCGTCCTTCTCACGGCCCGCGTGCGACTTCGACCTCTCATCGCGTCGGATCGTGACGAGCACTTCGCACTCTTTCGCGACCCCGAGACGGTTCGCTACCTCTACGACGAACCCCTGACGGAGGACCGAATCGACGAACATTTAACGCGACGCATTCGCACCACTCTGCCCGGCGAGGGTGAATGGATTTCGTACGCCGCAGAGACTCGCGACGACGGCAGATACCTCGGCGAAGTTGCCTTCACGCTGGTGTCCGCGACCCACGGCTACGTCGAAGTGGGATACGTATTCACACAGCACGGTCGCGGCCACGGACTGGCGACCGAAGCCGCTGGCGCGATCGTGGACTTCGCCTTTTCTCACTACGACGCCCACCGGGTGGGGGGACGCCTAGATGCGCGCAATGATCGCTCGGCCCGCGTCCTCGAGAGATTGGGTTTTCGACGCGAGGCCCATTTCCGAGAGAACGAATTCGTCAAGGGCGAATGGTGTGACGAACTCGCCTACGCAGTTCTCGCCACCGAGTGGCGCTCGCGGTTAGCGAACGGCCACGAGTGGATCATCCGCGACGCTGCTCTCGACACCGGAGGGTCCCACGGGGCGTGATCCTCGCAACGTGATGCGGCGCATGCGCCGCCCGGCGGTGGCGTAGTCATCCGTCGCGTAGTGGAGCGTTGCCCGGTTGTCCCACATCACCACGTCGCCGAGCTGCCACCGATGACGCAGAGTCAATTCCGGCTGCGACAAGTGTTCGTAGAGCAGCCGCAAGAGGTGGTCACTCTCGATGCGTGAGAGATCCACCACGTGGGTGGTGAATCCAGGGTTCACGAACAATGAGGGCTTGCCCGTCGACGGGTGGACGCGCACCACGGGGTGAAGGACGGGCGGCACTTTGGCCGCTTCGTCGAACAGGTACTGCGCATCGCTGCGACCGAGCGCCGTGTCGAAGGGTTCCCCCCAATACGCGAGAGGAGAAATGCGGTGCACCGCCACGAGTTGGTCGACGGCGTCGCGCAGCGGTGCCGCGAGTCGCGCGTAGGCAGTACGGGCGTCGCACCAGAGTGTGTCGCCGCCGTACGGAGGCACCTCATCGGCGACGAGTACCGACGCCGCGGGCGGCGTCTCGACAAACGTCACGTCGGTGTGCCAGCGCGCGTTCTTGCCGCCCTGTTGAGCATTGAGCTCCAGGATCTCGGGAAAATCTGGATGACCGGGAACGACGGGATGTGCCGGCGTCACCTCGCCCATGAGGCGCGCAACCCGTGACTGTTCGGCGTGCGTGAGGAACTGATCACGAAAGACGAGAACGAGATGTTCTTCCAACATCTTCATGAGCCACGCTCCGTCCTCGACGTCGCGCAAGAGAACGCCGCGAACGTCGGCGCCGAAGGTGCCGGTGATGGGAGTGATCTCCGGGGTGGGCGTCGTGGTCATCAAATCTCCCTTAAGGCATCGAACAGTTCCAAAAATACCTCGGTCAATGCCGAGGTGGTCGACGACGCCATACGTAGAAACCAAGCAATTACCGTGATTTTCGGGTTGCCATCCAATTGTCACGAGGCAGAGAACATTGTTGTTCTCGGCGGCGGCGGTAATTTGCGCCATGGACTTCTTCGCTCCGATTGCTGAACAGCGCCGTCGAGTGGCCGACGCCCTCGTCGATCTCACGCCCGCGCAATGGTCAACACCAAGTCTGTGCGCCGCGTGGACCGTGCACGACGTCGTCGCTCATCTCGACATGGTCCACATCACCCCCCTTCCGCGTGTCGTATGGGAGATGGCCAAGGCTCGAGGGAATTTCTCGGTCGCGAACCAAGCCCTCACGGCTCGCGTGGCGAAGAAATCGTCGACGGAATTAGTGGACCTCCTGCGCCAGCACGCCGAGGGCCGCTTTACGCCACCGGGTCATAACTCCCTGGCGCCGCTCACCGACCTCTTCGTGCATACGTACGACATTTTTCTTCCTCTCGGCATCCCCGCACCCGATGACGAACGCCAATGGCCCATCATTTTGGAGTTCCTCTTGTCACCACGAGGTCGCAAGGGATTCGTCGTCAAGGAACCACCGGCCTTGAACTACATCACCACCGACGGACTCTTCTCTCACGGCGCAGGCGAGATCGTCACGGGCTCGGGACCTGCCCTCGCCCTCGCGCTGATGGGTCGCACCGCACTCGTTGACGACCTGAGTGGTCCCGGCGCGGAGTCGTTGAGCGCCTGGCTCGCCACTTTCTAACGACGACCGAGTAGTTCAACTACGTCATCACGGGAGCAGGCCGCGAGTCGACCGCCCGAATAGCGGTCATCACGGGTGACGTCACGCACCACGTCAAAAGGCGCGTCGCCGACCGCGTCGTTGCCCAGTTCACGTTCGGCGAGGATGAGACCTTCGTGCCGTCCCGTGAATACATCCACGGCGTAGGTCGATGGGCCGAACGACCAGTGCCACCGGGTCTTGGTCAGCTCGTCAGCAGCGAGAGACGACACAATGGCGTACTCGTCCTTCGTGAGGTACATGTTCGTGATGCGAACCGTTGTCGGATCATCGACGTCGTCACGAACCTTCTGCGTCCACTTGTAGAGCCGCTCGACTCCGTCATCCACCGCACGTACACGCAAGGTCGTCCCCGTGATGTAGCGATCGACAATCGTCCGTGGCGCCACCACTCCCTCCGGCACGGAGGCGAGTAGCCAGCGCTGTTCGCGTTCCGCGTGTGAGTAGCGACCGCGTCCGGGCTGCCGCGACGAATCATTCACCGTCATAGGCGGCCTGTAAGGCCGAACACTCCAATTTCGACATGCCCATCATCGCCTCGAAGACACGGCGCGAGCGGTCCGGATCGGGGTCGCCCATCAATGTTCCGAGCAATGTCGGAACGACCTGCCAGGACACACCAAAACGATCCTTCAGCCAGCCGCAGCGACCGGGTTCGCCACCTTCTACGAGAGCATTCCAGTAGTGATCAACCTCTTCGGCGGTATCGCACGAAATGAACAGTGATTGCGACTCGTTAAATCGGAAGTCCACACCGTCACCCCCGTCAAACAAGATGAAGGTCAGCTCGCCAACGGTGAGTCGTGCGAAATTCGGAATGGAGCCCGCCGCGTCCGTGGCACTCCACGGCGCACCATCCACAAGGGCGTCCGGAAAGGTGGCGGTATAGAGCGCCAGCGGCTCGGCGATTCCGTGCGGGAACCACAAAAAGGGAGTAACGGACACCATCGGATTTACCGACCTTTCAATAGGGAAACGCGAAATTCACGAAGCTCGCCACGAGCGAAACCTTCACGCAGTACCGGGTCTTCTTCCATGATCTCGCGAGCCGCATCCTCCGTCGGAGCCTCAAAGATCACGATGCCCGTGTTAATCGTTCCCAGAGTCGGACCCGCGAGGACCAGGACACCATCACGGTGCATTGTCGTGAGACGATCGAAGTGTCGGTCCCACACCTCACCTTCCTCGGGCGTCATCGTGGACGCAAAATTCTCACGAGGAGCGTGAATGAAATAGATCCAATCGGCCACGACGCATTATGACAGTTCGCTCTTGGTCGTGACAGACTCGACACGTGCGAGCCCAGTACAACTTCTGGCCGGGGGCGAGCGGACTCGACGCGTGGGACGTGCGCCGACTCATTCACTTGAGCTCGTCACTGCCCATCCGCATGGTTCCTGTGGCGGATCTCGCGGAGATTGATGACGCGTACTGGTATAACTTCGGCGAGACGCCCACCGTGCGGTCGGTGGCCGAACACGCGAAGCTCATCAACGAAGTCGATCCGGCGTATCCCATTATCTTGGCCGCCAGCGGTCGAGTAATGGACGGAATGCACCGGATTGCTCGCGCACTCCTCCACGACGAGCTCGATATCGCCGCGGTGCAATTTGAGATCGATCCGGCGCCGGACTTTCGTGATTGTCGACCGGAAGACCTACCGTACGACGACGAATAGTTGATCAGGGAATATCCGCCGCCGCCGTTGTGAGCAGCTCCTGCAGGTACAGACCGCGTTGAACGTCGAGAGCATGCGGGCGACCAGAGCGAACCACCGCGGCAAACTCGGACGCCACCGTGCTCGCCGCACTCACCGACATAGTGGTCGTATCAATGGTGCTCACGCCGTCGTCGAAATAGACCTCCGCGCCCGCACGAACGTCATCGAGAGCGCACGTCGCCGTGATCGCCGCTTGACTCACTGCACCGCTCTCGTGTCGTAGCGACAAGCTCACCCAATCACGACGCGAACCACGTGCACTGATCTCGACGACAGGCCCGAGGGCCGCGTCGAGAAAATCGATGACGTGCGGACCGAGGTCCATCACCGCACCGTGCTCCAGACGCCAGGGTGTCGCGAAGGGTCCGCCCAGAAAGCCCCCGGTCATGAATCGAGCCTGGGCCCCGAGTGCGCGACGACCGGAGATTTCGTTGAGAAACTGCCGAACGCGCGGGGCGTAGCGCCACGTGAGAAGAAGTTGCGTTGGCACTCCCGTCTCTTCCACAACTCGAGCGAGCGATCGAGCGGACTCGAGATCGAGTGCCAGAGGCTTCTCGAGAAGAAGTGCCTTACCCGATCTCGCTCCACGTTCGGCGAGCGAGGCCTGGATGGGTGGCGGCACGGCGAAGCTCAACGCATCCACGTTGTCAAGCAACTCATCAAAAGATGTGTAGGCCGGCGCGGCATGCGCTTCGGCCAACGTCGCTGCAGCATCGGCCCGACGAGCCCACACACCCGCGACGACCGTATCCGAGCAGGCGGAGAAGATGGGGGCGTGGTAGATCGTGGCCCAGGGGCCGGCTCCCACGATGCCGATGCGCACCGGTGGCGGGTCGTGCTCTGTCGTCGTGATCGCCATGCGGGTCAGTTTGTCACTGGTCAGCGTGAGAACCAACGACTCTTCATGAGAGTTCCTACAGTGGTGAGGTGCCTGATCAGAAGCCACCTCGCGACGTCCTTGATGAGAGAGGAACACTTCTCCTCCTGCTCAATTACCACCGCTCTTCCCTCGCCGCCAAGCTCGACGGACTGAGCGACGAACAGATCAGCTGGAGCCCAGTTGCTTCGGGAACGTCACTGCGATGGTTGGTAGAACACCTCACGCGCGCCGAGCACCTCTGGATTCTCCAGCGATACTGCGGTCATCCCGGCATCTTTCACCGCGACACGAAAGATGTCAGCGACCTGCTCGCGGCGTATCGCGAGGTCGCCCGACAGGTCGACGACGTTGTCCTCGCCGCGGCCAACTTGGACGGGCTCACCGTCACCGACGCTGGCGGCTCCCCGGTCACCTTGAGATGGATCGTCATGCACCTGCTCGAAGAGACGGCCCGGCACGCGGGTCACGCCGACCTCATTCGAGAGCTCATCGATGGTGCAACGGGTCGCTAAACCTCCGTCGTCCGTCGCCTTCCCGGACGCGCCAGGATTTCTCCGTTGACCGCGATGAATACTGCTTCCGGTGAGGCGGCCCACCGGCGAAAAGCGTCGGCGTAACGGCGAAGATCATCCGAGCTGGCCAGTCCTTCGTCCAAGGCCTGACGGGCGAAATCGCTCTCCACGACGCGATCCGCCCAGAGCCCTCCCCACCACAGTCGATCCTCTTCGGAACTGAAGGTCCAGTTCGACGAGGACGCCTCGACATCAGTCAGTCCCGCGGCCAACGCCCAACCCTTCAATCGACGTCCGGCGTCCGCGCTCGCGTGATTACGCCGGGTCACGAGGAAATACGTCGCCAACCATTCGTCGAGCACACGGTCGTCTGGTGACCACGCGAAGGCTCGGAAATCCGCTTCGCGTACCGCGATCAGACCATCGGCACGTACTACTCGAGCCATCTCCCGAAGCGCTGCGCCGGGGTCGCTGAGATGTTGCAGGACCTGATGAGCGAACACGACGTCGAAAGTCTCCTCGGGGAACTGAAGTGAGTACACGTCGCCGAGTTCAAAAGACACACCAGGATGCTCCTGTGGTGGGTGCATCTCACGAGCGCGATCAATAATGGCTGCGGCGGCGTCTACGCCAACGACGGAACCCTCGCCTACGAACCGCGCGAGGTCGGCAGTGATTGTGCCAGGCCCGCACCCCACGTCCAGCACGGCCTGTCCTTCATGAAGGTGGGGCACAAGAAACGAGGCGGAATTCTCGGCAGTTCGCCACAGATGACTTCGGAGGACTGACTCGTGATGTCCGTGCGTATAGCGATCGTTGCTCATGGCTCAAGGTTACGAAGTCATCATGAACGGCACGGTGGTGACTCGTATTTCTCGCAAACGTCCACAAGGAAGATGTTCGAACGTATTCGGTGAAATTCTGACCGCCGGACGCCGACCTGACGGGCGGGTCGATTGCGAACGACGACTGCACTTCTGCTAACAGTCGTGGCGCGCCGGAATTCGCTCAGTTGCCGCCGGGAACGCTTCGAGCAAAGAGGCATCCCTCGGTGGTCGCGCAACGAGCGAGCCTCCGCAGTTGGGGCATCTGTTGGAAAGATGCTCCGCGCACGACGCACACCACGTGCACTCAAAAGAACAGATACGTGCGTCATTGCCCGAAGGGTCTATGTCGCGGTCACAACACTCACAATTTGGTTTCATCGTCAGCATGGAATTCCCCCTTAGAAAGCTGTTTTATGCCTCACGTCTTGTACCCACCACTATCGCACCGCAACGTCATCGGGGCATCGTGATCTCGCGGAGTTCACTCTGAAATCGAGTACCGATAGAAGTTGGCCTCATGACCAATGTTGAAAATGCTCTTTACGAACGGTGATTGATAATGAGTCTCAGAGATCCTTCGTAGTGGGACATCGTTCGTAGATATCCAAAGCGCTGATCCCAACGCCCGTCGTCAATATCAGCCCGTAATCGGTCTACCGCAGATTCCTGTTCAGATTTTGGAATGAATCCCCACGACGACTGCGACAGTCGAACGTCGGCATTAAGGAAACCCTCGGGCCGACCAAAATAGGCTTCGGCAAAACCATCGCGGCACTCCCTCGGAATGGGCAAGTTGATGACTGTCGAACGGCCACTCAGTAGGTCTACGACCGTGTCCAAGCGTGGCATGCGACCCGCTTCATACGACATGAGCTCTGGCGAATAGTCCGTCAGCCAAAACTTCCGAAGGGCATCGGGATCAAAGGTCATGATCACTATCGGCCCCCGAGTGACGCGACGCATTTCACTCAGGCCTTTCGCCAAGTCTCGCCATTGGTGGATGGTGACACTGGCGAGGGCGCTATCAAACGTCTGGGCGGGAAACGGTAGATCCTCCGCGACAGCGTCAATGGCGGGCACCAGGTATTCGGGGCGCTGCAGTCGCATACTCGCCGACGGCTCAATGGCGGTCACGAGCATGTCAGTGGGCTCGTACGAACCGGCGCCGGCGCCAACGTTGATTAACGATTGAGCATCTTCCAGCGCGACCCGAATCGCCGCGGCAAATTCAGGCTCCGGGCGCCGGATTGCGGAGTAGTGACGTCCCGTCGACTCGTAGTCGACGTCGCCGGCCGGCTCAGACCGCACGCCTAACCTGCAATCTGGACGATCGCGGCCTGGGTGTGTGGCGCCGGTATCGGCTCACCCGTCTCTCGCAGCATGTCCACGTGAAGGGCTAGCGCCTCTTCCATGAATCGACGAGTTTCTTCCACGGTGTCGCCCGCGGCCACGCAGGCAGGGACGTCAGGCGCGTACGCGGCAAAGTTCGCACCGGCATCTTCAATGATGATGGTGTAGTCCGTCACTTCGTTTCTCGTTTCAATCTTGCCTGTTTCATAATGCTAGATACAATCATCGGTGGCAGGTCGCGGCTTGCATGACCCGCCACCGTCACGACTTCGCGTCGAGTGGGGTGTGGAAATTGTCGATGACTTCCTGATTGCCGGACCTGAACCCAACCTTCCCCTTCAAGATTTTCAGAATGTCTCGCACCTCCACGACCACGCAATGGTCGGGAACAGGTCAATCTTCTAAGGAATACCGATAGACGTTGGTTTACCGTCACATCCTGAAAACAAGACTTGGCATGAACATCTTCAGAAAAGGAGGCCGACAACGAGAGAAAGCGCTCGATCCACGGCCCACATCTCCTCCACGCTGAGGCGACCAATCGCTTCACTCGTGCGCTTGACATCGACGGCGGCCATCTGTTCAATAAGAACGCGCGTCGGCTGAGACTCAATTGTTACCTGGGGACGAAAGGTCGCGGGAAGGGCGCTCAGTGAAGTTGGCGCCACGATGACTGTCGATAGAGGTATGAGCACATCACTCTGAATAATCACGCCGAACCTAGGCCATTGTTGTTCGTGGCCCGAGCGTGGAGGTGGCAGCAGCCGAACAACATCACCCCTCGGCGCGCAGGCTCTCCATGAACGCAGCGATCTGTTGCATCTCGTGACGGTCCTGCTGATCAGCGGCGATGAGTTCGGCTTCGCGTCGAACCACCTCACGACGCCTCAAGCGCTCCGCAGCTCCTCGCAGTGCTTCACGGATAGCTTCGGATCGCGTGAGTCCCGTAGCCTCCAGTACTTGTAGATGGCGTTGAGACTCGGCATCGAGTCGAAATGAAATCGATTGGGAGATACGGCCTGACACCGTTCGAACGTATCGCAATATGTGATACGCATTTCAGTTGAGATTGAGCCTAAATACTTTTGTATACCGTCGGCAATTGAAAACAGTGCCGATGAGATCTTCCACAACAGAAGTTGGGCAGCAGAGCTCAACTCTCCAAATAGAACGTCTACACCTTTGTTTCACTCAAAGGAGCAGAAACTCGAACGCTGTTCATGCCGCTCGCCACGAACTGATCTTGTCCTTGTTCCGCTTCGCAGACCGCGCCATCGATCTCAGCTCTCCGATCTGAGCACGAACCCCGGCAGGGCTGGGATCAAGCGAACCACTTCGGTTTATTTCGTGGAACCGTCCGTTGCTGACGGAACCTCTCAAGGAGAGTTGGCGGAGGTCAGCCATGTTCTTGTGCTCTTCGTGGAAGAGGATCTGGGTGGTGCCATCTTGTAGATCTGTCACGATGGGTGTCCCATCAGCCTGAACCAAGATCGGTTCAATACGGAGTTGCCTATTGACGAGCTGTGTTGCTGTGATCTTGTCATCACCTTCGAAACGCTCGATGGACTCTGGTGTGAACTGAATGACAATCCTCCCGACATACCAAGGGAATAGACAACGATGTCCGGGAATCGCCAGGATGCTCCTCGTTGGCGGGAACTTCTCCATCTCCGCCTCCCGAATGTTGTCGTCGAACCATCGTGGGCTCTCGTCGACGAAGACCTCAGCACTTCCGACTGCCAACTGCCCACCGGCAAGGAGCGCGACACGGGCATCGCGCCGCACTGCCGCCGCCTTTGCCGTGAACGCAAGGGTGGATGTGACGACCACTTTGCCGTTAACCACGTACGGCGTGACTGGACATGACCCTGGAGTCCCGTCTCTCCGCACCCATGCGAACACTCCAATGGGCTCGTTCGAGATCTCATCGAGCAGATTCACGATCCCAAGGTACCAACAGGTCCGCGCCGTCAGCCTTCCAACAAAAATCGATAGACATTCGTCTCACGCAGATCGAAGTCCTACGCGACAGCCAGCGGCGTAATGGCTTCGAGCACGGGGCCGAGCTGATCCTTCTCGTTTTCAAGGTCATAGCGGGACTGCAGATTGATCCAGAATCGCTCGCTCGTACCGAAGTACTTGGCGAGTCGCAATGCAGTGTCGGCGGAGATCCCTCGCTTGCCGTGGACAATCTCATTAATCCGGCGCGGCGGTACAGAGATCTCTACCGCTAGGCGGTGTTGTGTCACCCCAAGGGGGCTAAGAAAATCCTCCATCAAAACCTCGCCCGGATGGATCGGCGTCATTCTGGTCGCCATCGATGCTCCTCTCAGTGATAGTCGGTGATCTCGATCTCTTGCGGTCCAACCTTCGTCCAGCGAAAACAGATCCTCCACTGGTCGTTGATCCTGATGCTGTGCTGCCCCGCCCTGTTACCGCCCAGTTTTTCCAAACGATTACCTGGTGGAACACGGAGGTCGTTCAAGCTCTCCGCCGCATCAAGGATCAAGAGCTTCCGAAGGGCCACACGTTGGAGGTCTCCGTGGAGCTTCCGAACTCGCTCTCTGCGCCAGACCCGCTCAGTGTCACGGTCCTTGAAGGTCTGCAGCACTCACCAATAGTAACGCTTCTCGTTATTAACGTCAAGCGTTATGTGCAACTCTCCCGGGGCTCCGTCACTGGGACGTGTAGGTATCCTTGGGCCGTGACGCGCGTTGACTTGGTTATTTTCGATTGCGATGGCGTACTCGTAGACAGTGAGCGTCTAGCTGTTCGGACCGAAGCAGAGATTTTGACTTCGCTCGGATGGCCTATAACGCAGGCTGAGATCATTGAACGGTTCGTTGGGCGATCGGCCGCTTACATGCAACAGGAGATCGAACGCGAGTTGGGCCGAAGGATCGATTGGGAGACTGAATTCGAATCCCGCTACCGGAAGGTATTCGAGCGAGAGCTCGTGGTCGTGCCGGGCATAGTGGAAGCGCTCGACGAGATCAGAATCCCGAGCTGCGTGGCGTCTAGCGGAAGTCACGACAAGATGCGATTCACCCTGGGTAAGACCGGACTCTTCGATCGATTCGATGGCAAGATCTTTAGCGCGGACCAGGTGATGCACGGGAAACCGGCACCTGATGTCTTTCTGTTCGCGGCAGCCCAGATGGGCGTCAAACCTGATCGATGCGCGGTTGTAGAGGACAGCGTTGCTGGCGTGACGGCCGCGCTATCAGCGGGGATGTCGGCGTTCGCTTTCGCCGGAGGTGTGACCAGCGCCGAAGCACTCTCCATCCAAAATGCAGTCGTATTCCATAACATGGCGGATCTTCCGGCACTGCTCCAATCTCACTAGAGATTCCTATCCCCCTGAGTTTGGGTGGGGTCCTACGACTGTCTGGTTCGAGCCAGTGCCGTGGCAGCAATCACTCAGCCATCAAACGAATATCGGTACACGTTCGTCTCACGTAGTTCGAATCCTGCACGGACGTAGAGTCGATTCGCCGCTTCACGCGTCGGTCGAGACGTGAGGTCCACGCTTTTTGCTCCGTGTACTTGTGCGTGGGCGAGGGCAAAGTTGGTGAGGAGTTCTCCCACGCCTCGACCTCGAACACTCTCGTCGACGATCACGTCTTCAATCCACGCGCGCACGCCCGTCGGAATGGGGAAGACCACCAACGTCAGCGTCCCAACGATGCGATCACCCTCGACGGCGATCAACAACGTCGTGGCATCAGCGTCCAGAATTTCTCGAAGTTCCGTCTCGGTCACCGGTGACGCCGTCGATGACAACTGCGGCACCAAGTGATGCAACGCCGCGAGGAGTTCGGGTGAGTACTCCGTGGCGATCTGGACCGAGATACTCACTGCGCGTTTTTCCACACTGGTCGTCGCAGCGCGTCATAGAAAACGTCGCGCACTTCGCCGTCAATCGCGGCGAAGATCGGCTCCGCCCACCTTTCAGCGCCGAGAATTGGAGAGGGCAAATTGTCGCGGGTAAACCAGCCCGCGTCGGAACACTCGAGAGGGTGAAGATTGAGTTCACCACCCACCTGTCGGCAGAAGAACAAGAGGGAGTAGAGAGGAATTCGCGAGACTCCCAAGCGGAGTCCGTCGAGGACACCGATCAATCGGATCGGTTCCACCTCGATGCCGGTTTCTTCCTCGACTTCTTTCACGACGACTTCAGGGGCGGAGTACCCAATGTCGCACCACCCCGTGGGGTACAGCCACACGCCCGAATCGGCCCGTTGAATGAGCAACAATTCGCCACGTTCATTGGCCACGGCGGCACCGACGGCGACCTTGGGTGTGGCGTATCCGGGAACACCCGAGCCAATCTGCTTCATCCATTCTTCGACGTGTCCTTGCGCGTCAGGCACATCGGCAATCCCGTCATCGGCGGCCGCCTTGATATCGCCCGCGATATGGAGAATCTCTTCGAACCGCTCACGTTCGTACTGACTTTGCGTGAAACCGAGTCCGGTGCGCGCGACGCCCGCGAGGGACTCCGCCCACCGGCGAAGTGTTTTTTCGTTGACGGGTTCGCTCACGAGTTCGACGCTACCAAGTGGCTTAAATGACCGTGCTGTCCAGGACTTCGTCGACGGAACCTACGAGGCCCGTGTAGAACGCGCCGAACTCGCCGTAGAGAGTGGACGCTTCGTCGAAGCGCATGGTGTACACGCACTCCTTGATGTCATCGACGTGGGCACCGAACAATGTCACGCCCCACTCCCAGTCATCCAAGCCCGTCGAGCCCGTCACCACTTGCAAGATGCGACCCTTGAACTCTCGCCCCGACGCACCGTGCTGGCGCATGAGCGCCTCACGTTCCTCATAGGGAAGCGAGTACCAATTGTTCTGCTCACCACGGCGCTTGGACATCGGGTAAAAGCAAAAGGCGCGCAATCCCTCGGGTGGCAGCACCGGGAAGAGGCGGTCGTTGAGCATTTTTTCCGGCATGCCCATGGCGTATTCGGAGACTTCCGTGACTGAGACGTAGCTCTCGACCACGTCCAGACCCGCGGCCTGAATCCGAGTTTGGAACTTGCGCAGGTCCCACAAGTTGTCGCCCAGCACCATAAAACAAAGGTCAGCCTTCGCTCCGATGATGGCGGCGGTGACGACCTGGAGACCGGCGGCGATGGACTCTTGGACCGCTGTCGCCACGGCCGCACGGTCGACGTCCGCGAAGGGTCGACAGAACAGGTGAACAACATTGACGCCCCGAGCGGGGCCGAGCGGTGCGGGTGTAGTCATAACCGCCAGACTACGTGGCCGAAACCACCAATCGACCTCTCCCGAGTGGGTCGACGCGACGGGCTCGTCCCGACATCCACCACGCGACAAACAGTCCAATCGCGTAGAGGCTGAGGAGTCCGTCACCGACGACAATCATCACGAGACCCGCCTGGTGTACGTCGCGCAGTGCTTCGGAGGAAGACAGGCTTCCCATCGTGGCCAAGGGGTGATCCATCGACATCATCGCGATACCCGCGAAGAAGATGACGGGGATGGCGAGCGCGACGTACGCCACTCGTTGTCCGTACGTGGGCAGATGAACCTCGGGCGACACTGAGAGGACTAAGCGCCAGTAGAGAAGTCCCACGAGGCCGAAAAAGGCCAGCTCCACGGCGTGCAATGCGTTGTACTCCATGACCTTTGCGCCAAAGAGCGTGAGATGAAATGCCGGAATCAGTATGGCCAACATCAAAAAACACACCACCGGATTTCGCAACGCTCGAAGCGAACGCCGCGAGGACACCGGGACGTACGACGAGGTCGAAACGGCGAGCACCGCGAGGGGAGCAATGACGAGCATCACCACGAGATGCGACGCCATGTGCACGGATTCATAGCGCATGGCGTCACGCTGGAGAAAGGAACCAGCGAACCAGATGGACACCGCCAAGGTGCCGAGCGCGCCGGTGTTCGCCCGTCGCTGCCACTGAGGTTCCGCCGGTTGCAACATGCGCCACGTGCAGTACCCGCCTACGGCGAGAATGATGAGACCCCAGGCGGCCGGAGCGACGCGCCAAATCCCCACGTCGTGCTGCACGTCGGTTGGGAACACCAGTCCTCCTCATTGCGACACTGCGAACAATCAACGACGAATCGTAGTTGATTATGCTGTCGACATGAAGCGTGGACGCATGGGGCAGATGGGCGACCTCGAACGGGCCGTCATGAACAAGCTGTGGGCGACCGACGAGGCGCTCTCGGTTCGTCAGATCGCCGAGGGTTTTCCCGATCACGCGTACACCACGATTCTCACCGTCTGTGACCGCCTGACAAAGAAGAATTTCGTCACGCGGCGCCTCGAAGGACGTTCACACGTGTACCGACCGCGCGCGTCGCAAGAAGAGTACGTGGCACACCTCATGGACATCGCCCTCGACGGCAGCAGTGATCGGGCAGCGGCATTGGTGCGATTCGCCAACGTCGTCGACGACGATGAAGCCGCCATTCTTCGAGCGGCACTCCGACGACGCTCCAAATGATCACCGCCGTCGCGCTCACGGGTCTGGCGCTCCTCGCCGCCGGTCCGGCAAGTTCATCTCTGGCGCACAGTGCCTGGACACGGAGATACCCGCGGGCGGGGGTAGCGACCTGGTTCTCCCTCGCCATCCTCATTCTCACGTCGCTGGTGGGCGCGGGCCTGACGCTCACGTCGGCGAGTGCCGCACCCACCGTCAGTGGCGCACTCGATTCGCTGATCGCTTCGTTGAGCGGGCCTCGACCACTGGCACACCTGAATTTCGTGGGCGCCGTCGGCCTATCGATTGCCTTCAATGTGCTGGCAGCGTCGTTCGTGATCGTTCTCCTCACGGCGCTGCGACTCCGTTCAGAGCGCGCACACCACCGTCGCATTCTGGCCGTGGTCGGCCGACACGTCGAAGGACGCACCGTGCTCGTGGAGTACCCGGAGCCCCTCGCCTACTTCGTTCCGGGTCACGGCGGTCGCATCGTCATGAGTACCGGCATGACGCAGTCCTTTGATGTCGACGAGGTCGCGGCCGTGCTCGCCCACGAGGAAGGTCACCGACGGGGCCATCACAGCTCTCTCGTTCTCCCGTTTCATTCGCTCGGCGTCCACTTTCGATGGCTCCCCTTCGCGCGTCACGCGAGCGTGTGCGTTGCCGAGCTCATTGAATTCGTGGCGGATGACCGAGCCATCCAGACGAGCGGACGCGAATCACTCCTTCGTGCACTTCTCGCCATGGTCGCGACGAATACGTCCGCACCGTCGTGCGCACTGGGTGTCGGGGGAAGCACGCTCGGGAATCGCATCGAACGTCTCTCATCGCCCACACCCGCTCGCCACCTTCAGTTGACGTCCCAGCTCGGTGTTCTGGGAATTGCGGCTCTGTGCGCCGGCGTGTTGTGGTGCGGCTAGACGCCGCTCACATCTTCATTCCCGACATTCCGCCCCCCGGTTTCCCAAAGTAGAGGTGCGTAGGTCGAGTAACGACGCGGACGAGGAACGGCATGTGGTGGGTCACGCCGGAGGAGTCTTGCCAGGTCAAACTGGCCGCCACGTTGCTCCCGAGCGTGAGTGACGTGCGCGATGCCATGACCATGGCACCCAGTCCCTTGGTGGAAAGTATGGCGACCTGATGTGCGCCAAGTGGCAGGAGGGGAAGCCCGGACATCGTGGCGTTCGGATCCGTCATATCCGGATCAACGTGGAGATAGGCCGTTCCAAAACGTGGCGCGTCGACGTGGAGCAGAGTCACACCGAGATTTGTTCCATTTTCAACGCGCAGCGTGAGGTCCGCCGGTTTGCCTCGCTCCGCTTCCGTCACCGTGGCGTTCACGACACGAAAGTCGGTGATCGTTCGGCTGAGGGGTTGCACGAGTGGCACGCTCGGCGCTGATGATGGTCGCGTCGCGTATACGCCCACACCGATCGCTACGAGGACGATGGCGAGCATGAGGGGAACCCAGGGTCCGAGACGACGTGTTGGCACGAGAAAAAACTACTCCACGTAGTAGGAGTGATCGTCGTCACGTCGGTGAGACGATACCTTTACCGCCTCACCGACCTGGAGACTTGTTACAGCGTTTGGCCGGCGACCCACGACATGGCGTTGAGTGCGTCTGTCGGTGTCCATCCACCCTTGGTCGGGTGCTTGGCGGTGTACTTGCCGTCGCTATTGAGGAACTTGTAGAGCTGGTGGACGAGGTCACCGTGGAATTGCGGTGCGTGTGTCCCGACAAATCGCAGAGTCCCCGCGGAGTTCACGACGTAGAAGCCGTCAGAGTGGGACACGTCGTACGTCAGTTTCTTGTGTGGCGCCATCCAATCCACGCTCGCGGGAGTGTCTTCTTTGACGATTTGTGCCTGCCAGCCAAAGAAACTCTCGATCGTGGCGGTGTTGACATTTACGTCACCGGTTCCCACGCTGTCGGCCCCGCTCGCGTTCTTCGGCGACACCGGAGTGGTCGTCGTACCTTGTCCCGTCCAGATGGCGAAGTTGCCCTTGATCATTGACCGGTAGGCCTTGATACGCGCCACGCTGTCACGGTAAGGGTCCACCGAGATCGCGACGACCCAGACATTCTTCGCCTTGTCTTTGGTCAACTGCGATTGGAGTTGCAGCAAGTTGCCTGCGGTAAATGGACACGTGTCGGGACACAGCGTGAGGAACGGAACAATAAAGACCGTTTGCCCGAGCAGGTTGCGCAGCGACACGACATTGCCCCGCTGGTCAAGGAACTTCGCGTCCAATACCGACGCCGGTAGTGGACCGTTCACGGCCACGCCCACCTTCGATGACGGCTGGGTCGGACCACCGCTAGCCCCCGCGGGGACGGCCAGTAGACCGAAGCACATGGCAGCAGCGGCGACGCTCACCGCACTCTTCTTGAAATGGCGAGTAATCAATGACATGACGTAATACTACAATTAGTAGTAGATACCGTCAACTCTTGTCATCAACCTGATGCCGACATTGTCATGACCGAGGTTTGAAGCCCTCGCGGTTGAGGAACGACCGTGGCGGACACGGTTTCGGTCCGTGTGTGCGTGTCGAGCCCGACTTGCGCTACCACCCGCAAAGTGACCACGTCACCGGGTCGCAGATTGCCACGAGACCTCATCAACATCGCACCGACACCGGACGTCGTCCATCGCATCTCTTGGTGTGCACCAATTTCAATATTCGGCAAGGGAGAAACGATGGTTCCTCCGCGACACATGTCGGCGTCGTATTCGAGCATTGACGTGCGCGACGCAGGGGACGACACCGACAAGATCACCACCGGCGAACTTGTCCGATTTCGCATCTGTAGCGACACCACCGAGGCCTCACCTTTCGGCGTCGCCGTCACCGTCACTCCCGAAATTTGCAGTGGGCTCGAGGACGTCGAGGACGACAGCAGCCGATAGGCGATGGTCGACACCATGAGGACCGCCACAAGTACCGCTATCTTTCGCCCCATGCCGGCACTGTACTACTAGTCGTAGGAGATGTATTTCTCGGTGAGACGCAACGAAGGCGGGGCTTTCGCCCCGCCTTCGTTGGTACTGACAGACAGCGGACTAGAAGTCGTCCATACCGCCACCGGGCATTGCCGGCGCCTTCTCTTCGGGCTTGTCCACGATCACGCATTCGGTGGTCAAGAACAGGGCCGCAATCGACGCCGCGTTCTGGAGAGCCGAGCGCGTCACCTTGGCGGCGTCAATGACACCCGCCTTGATGAGGTCTTCGTACTCACCCGTAGCGGCGTTGAGACCTTCGGTGGGATTCGGCAGGTTGCGCACCTTGTCGACAATGACGCCACCTTCGAGACCGGCGTTAACGGCGATCTGCTTGAGGGGCTCTTCGACGGCGCGAGCAACCATGCGGGCACCCGTCGCCTCGTCACCTTCGAGCTTGTCCGCGGCTTCGAGAATGCGGGCCTGGCTGCGCAGCAACGCCACGCCACCACCGGGAACAACACCCTCTTCGATCGCGGCCTTCGTCGTGGACACGGCGTCCTCGATGCGGTGCTTCTTTTCCTTGAGCTCGACTTCCGTCGCGGCTCCGACCTTGATGACGGCCACACCACCGGACAACTTCGCCAGACGCTCCTGGAGCTTTTCGCGGTCGTAGTCCGAGTCGGTGTTCTCAATTTCGGCCTTGATCTGTGCGATCCGGCCCTTGATGTCGTCGTCCGAACCGGCACCTTCGACAATCGTGGTCTCATCCTTGGTGACGACGACCTTGCGGGCGGTGCCCAGCAGCTCAATGGTCGTGTTGTCCAACTTGAGGCCGACCTCTTCGGAGATCACGGTGGCACCGGTCAGAATCGCGATGTCCTGCAACATGGCCTTGCGACGCTCACCGAAGCCCGGCGCCTTCACGGCGACCGAACGGAAGGTGCCACGGATCTTGTTGACGACGAGCGTGGCGAGAGCCTCGCCCTCGATGTCCTCGGCCACGATGACCAGCGGACGTCCCGTCTGCATGACCTTCTCCAGCACCGGCAAGACGTCGCGGACGGCGCCGATCTTGGAACCCACGAGCAAAATGTACGGGTCCTCGAGGACCGCTTCCATGCGCTCGGTGTCGGTGGAGAAGTACGGGGAAATGTAGCCCTTGTCGAAGCGCATACCTTCGACGAGGTCCATGTCCATACCGAAGGTCTGACTCTCTTCGACGGTGATAACGCCGTCCTTGCCCACCTTGTCGATGGCTTCGGAGATCATCTGGCCAATCTCGGTGTCGGCGGCAGAAATCGAGGCCACCTGAGCAATCTGCTCCTTGGTGTTGGCTTCCTTGGAGAGTTCGTGCAGTGAGGACACCGCCGCCTCAACGGCTGCCTCAATACCCTTCTTCAAGGACATCGGATTCGCGCCCGCGGCCACGTTCTTCAGACCCTCACGAACCATGGCCCACGCCAGAACGGTCGCCGTCGTGGTGCCGTCACCGGCCACGTCGTCGGTCTTCTTCGCGACTTCCTTGACCAACTCGGCGCCGATGCGCTCGTAGGGGTCTTCGAGGTCGATCTCCTTCGCAATGGAGACACCGTCGTTCGTAATCGTCGGCGCGCCCCACTTCTTGTCCAGGACCACGTTGCGGCCCTTCGGCCCCAAGGTCACGCGGACGGCGTCGGCCAATTTGTTCATGCCACGCTCAAGTGCGCGACGAGCCTCTTCGTCAAAACTGATCAGTTTCGCCACTGTCATTCCTCCTCGTGCAAGCACGTTCGAATTGATGCAGTGGCAATTCTAGCACTCACCTCGTGAGAGTGCTAGCAGACGCTGT
>Ga0007855_1000116_pt1 | contig 33787 bp, 27 predicted proteins | sample CryBogCBH01Aug08_FD_71230 | JGI IMG/M metagenome (GOLD analysis project Ga0007855, IMG submission 71230) | Freshwater microbial communities from Crystal Bog, Wisconsin, USA - CBH01Aug08 | ecosystem: Environmental > Aquatic > Freshwater > Lake | place: Crystal Bog, Wisconsin, USA | collected...
AACGATAGCCGGCCTTGAGAATATCTTTCGAAGGTTCATTCCAGCAGTCATCGAAGAAGACAAATTCCACCTTGATGCCATAACTGTCGGCGCGGGTCAGGAAATCTTCAATGTGACCGAGCAGGGCATTCTTGTTCTTCAGATAGATGAAGTAATGCAGGTAAACCCGGACGCAGTTGATACCGTAGAGGGAGGCATAGTGAAGCTCACGGTCGTTGATGACCGGGTCGTATTCATCCCACTGCTGGGCCTCATTGACGGCGCTGGTCGGGACAAAGACCGCGCCGTGAACCCAGCGCCAGTCGGCTCGATAAGCCGGAGCCGTTGCCTTGGTCGCCGAGGGCGGCGCCTCGGCGGCGTATAACCCGGCCAACGAGGATGACAGCAGGGCGGTGAGGAGTGCGCATCTGGTTTTCATGTTCATGGTTCTTTCAAGGCTTGATGGCTTTCACCGTGCCTGCGTGCGGCAGATGCGGCAAGGCCTCGGCCACCTTTGGCGGCACCGGCATGTCTGGAATAGGTTCAAGCTTATCTCCTTTTCTGCCAAAGACCGGTTTGCCATAGTTTCTTTCCAGCTTGGCGAAGACGGCATTGAGTTCTTCCTGGCCGCCTTCGGCTAGAAAATAGGAATCGTGCAATTGTCCCCAGATGCCGTCGCCACCAGAATGGGTGAGGAATTTCATGGAGGAAATGTTTTTCCCCACCCACAGGCGGTAAAGCGCGAGCTTGGGCGTGTCTCGGTCTTTTCCCTCAAAGTTTTCAAGGAATGAATTCAGTCCGCCGCCAATGGTGCTCACGCTCTTGTTGCCGCCGTTCGGGCTGGTGATGGTGGCGGAATGGAGCCACTTCTTGTTCGTGTGATCAAAAACGTAGTATCGCGTGTCGGTCGTGTCCGGTGCGGTTCCGGGCTGCTTCTGGACGAAGAACTGAAATTTTTGTTCCAGCCTCCAGTTCCAAATCATGTGTGTATGCGCTCCTTCACCTTCGCCGCCAAACCGGTTGAAAATGGTTTTTGGATCCGCCTCAGTAACTTTCGGGTGCAGAGTTCTGGTTGTGTCCCAAATGGAAAATATGGTCCGGCGTTCACGCGCGGTGTTGTGCTGGATGCCGCAATAGCCGCCTGCGGGCTCGCCGGGATGCCAGTTGGCACCGCAGTAGTAAATGCCGGGTTGCGTCGCGAGGACAGTGATCTCGCCGTAGAGGCATGTGGCTTCTTTTTCCCCCTCCAGTTTCCACCAGAGGTGCTGGGATTGTGCGCTTACGCAGGCAAGAAACACCAGCAGGGCAACCAGCCTGCAAAACCGCCGCCGATTTCCCGATGCTAGGCTAAATCGTTTCATCTGACTTTTCGGTTTTGGTTGGTTTGGGTTCATCGACTTAAATCGTATGGAAATTTTGTTTTGTCGAGGAAGCAGACATGCCAGAACGCAGCCAACGGTGGCAGCATCGGGACGGCGGGGATAATTGAGATGCGGTTCACGGATTTTGCTTCCTCCACTGATGAGCATCAGGACCGGTGCCAATGGTCGGAAATGCAGAAATTCGGAGTCGCGCCGCGCCCATGGGAATCAGCATCACATTTTCCGTCGGTTTTTCGCTTCGCGCCGGGCTGGGTTGCTGCACCGCACACAGTCCGTATTGGTCCAAAGTCCATTCGGGAATTTGTTTTGCTTTGACGGCGATTTGTATCGGCACGCTTTCCGGCGTGAAGGGGTAATCATCCTTCGGCCACGTGAGTTTTTTGACAGTGAATGACTTTTCCGGATGCGCATCGTCCAACACCAAACCGTAATTCCACGGCGTTGAGGGATAAAGCTCCGTAAATGGCCACTTTTGATCCAGGGCGTTCTTGTTTTTCCAATAAGTTATCTTAGCCGCCTCGCCAATCTTGAGCGAGAAGGTCAGGGCACCGTAGTTGACACTCACGCTATCGTGATTTTCCGCCCAGCGCTTCACGGCAACTTTCATCGGCAAGCTCAGTTCGACATTATCACCCTCTTTCCATGTCCGGTTGATGCGCACGTATTTTCCCGCCTCCGGGGCGATGTTCTGTTTACTCCCGTTGATCGAGACGGTTGCCCCATTGCACCAGCCGGGAATGCGCAGGTAGAGTGGAAAGACGACTTCTTGCCCGGGGTGAATCTCCCACTGGATTTTTCCATCGAAGGGATAGAGCGTCTTTTCTTCAATGTGAACGTCTGTGCCGTCACCAACCTTGGCGGTTATTTCGCTAGCGCTGTAAAGGGAGGCACAGATGCCGTTGTCGGGTGAGGCTAGCCAGAGATGCTTGGCGTAGTAGGGCCAGCCCATCGCGTGGTTGTGCAGGCAGCAACGGTGACTTTCGGGACAAAACCTCATCTGGTCGCCTTTGTTTTCGATTCCCGGACTATGGTTCAGTGCATCGCTAACGGGCATGTTTGGGGCGGTGAGATAGCGTAGGGCGCGCATATCGGCAGTCAACGCGGCGGGATAGCTGTTGAAGGCAACATCCTCGCAATTGTCGGCCCAGAAGGTGTCCCCCGTGAACTGAGTCAAAAGTTCATCGGAGAACATCTGCTCGACCATGCCGCAGGTTTCAACCGCCTGACGGGGGTCGGAATAACCAACCCGACAGCCTTCATCACCACCATACATCCCACCCGGAACCTGACCGAAACGCTTTCGGACTTCCTTGAAGTTGTCATAGGTGGACTGAAGCTCTGTCTGCTGATGCGTCTGTAGGAAGTGAAGGGCCGGTTCCCGAAAGCCTTCGGCAATGTCCACGTTATGCCAGACCGGCAGATCGTTTTTCTTCTCCCAGTCGAGGCTGTGGTGATGGATTCGCTCGGCCAGCTTCAGGAGGTCTGGATTTCCCGTGCGGTTGTAGAGCCAATAGATGCTGACGAGTTCATCCCCAGCGCGCGGCACGGCGAATGATCTGGGAATGAGTTGAGCGTCGGGGAGGGAGAGTTGATAGGTAAAATACTTTGTCATCAAATCCAGCACGCGCGAATCCTTGGTTTGGTCGTAGTAGTTTTCCAAGCAAAAGAGCATGACCATGTTGGGCCAAAAGTCGCGGATGCCGCCCGGTTGCATCGGGTATGGCTGGGCGTGGGCTCCGATTTGGATGTCCGGACCGAAATCGCCGGTGGGTCGTCGGGTGTTGATGGCACCATCGATCCAGAATATGCTCTTCTCAATCATTTTTGGATCCTTTAGCAAGTATGCCAAATCAATGTATCCGCGCAGCCAGTAAGGAAGTTCTTCCCATCCTTTTTCCCCGTGTCCGTCCCGGTTCAACCAAGCATTATTCGTCTTCCGGAGCCATGAACTAATCTCTTCCAGATGTCCCGATATTCCATCCCGCTGGCGCTTCATAACTGTTAGCAGCCAGCCATGCGGAACCACCGCGCTAGTCGGGAGGGGGAGAAACCGGCTCGGCTCCAGTGGTGGCCGGTTGCCGACATAAAAGTGATTTGTTTCAGAGAGATCGGGGCCGGTGACAACGTCAACGCCAGCGTATAATGACGTGATGTTCATCACGATGGTCGTGATCCAACCGATCAGCAGTTTTTTCATGATGATTTTCAACTAGCGATTAAACACGCAGGAATATTTTATTTTTGTAGAGGAAACGGACCAACGCGAAAGCAATGCCGATGCCGACCAGCGTGATCAGCAGGTTGCCGGAACCATGTGCGATGTGCGTGTCGGCAAATTGTTGCACGTCGCCTCCGACCAAGCGGGTGGCGATACCGTTGAATCCGCCAAGGATGTTGTCGGCGAGGTAAATCGTGATGGCGTTGGTTCCCATCCAGACGAACGGCTGGCACCAAGCGCGCACCTGCCAGACATCCACCACCAGATAAAATACGCCCAGCAAGATGGCGCTATAACCGCCGGCCACGAGGACGTAGGATGAAGTCCAAATCCGCTTGATGATGGGGAATTCCACTCCCCACAGCGTTCCCAGCAGGACGCCCGCCACGCCCGCCGTCAACAGCCATGTGACTTTCTGCCGACCGCTCCAGCGCGCGGTGGTCAGCACCCAGCCGGTCATGATGCCCAGCAAGGTGGTGCCCACGGCGGGAATGGTGCTCAACAGGCCTTCATTCGAATAGTTCAGATTGCGCTTCCATCCCGGCAGCCAGCGGTAATCAACGTAGTGCGCGAGGTTGTGTCCCTCCTCGAAGGTGCCATGGACGTTGGTGGATACGTTCGCCAGCAAGACCGCCGGAGCGATAGCCTGCGTCTGTGATTCTTTCTTGCCTATTTTGGAATGCGCCAATTGCACATCGGGAAACGGCACAAACATCATCAGCGCCCAGTAGCCCGCGAGACAGATGGCGGCGGCTGCCACAATGCCCTTGCGGGGCAGCAAAACATAAAGGGTTGCCGCGAAGAAGTAACACAGCGCAATGCGCGGGAGCACGCCGGAAAGGTGCACGTCCGGCCATGGCCGCGCCAGACCGTCGTAGTAAAAGATGCCGAGCACAAAGAGCAAAACACTGCGCCGGGCGATGCGGATGAGCGCACCCTTTCGTCCGTTCGCCGCTAGCATCCGATCCATCGAAAGCACAGTGGACACCCCGACAATGAACAGGAAGAGCGGGAAAATCAGGTCGTAAAAGCGGAAGCCGACCCAGTCCACGTGATCCATCTGTCCCGCCAAAAAACGGGAGAAGGGAGTCGGGCTCATTTGGTTCAACGCTTGGACGAGGGCATCTGCGCCGATGATCCAGAACATATCAAAGCCACGCAGGGCATCGACCGAGACGAGCCGCTGACTGGATGGTTTGGAATCGGGAATGCTCATGGTGGAATCAGTGGTTATTGCGTGGGATCTTCTGTTTATCCTGAGATAAATATGGGTTTATTGCAAGCCTGATTCCAGGCACTAGGATATGATCCCAAGGAAATTCCGGAGAACCTTCGCGGCCTGATCAGCGCCTGCCAAGAGCCGAATCTCATGATCCACACTCCCGGCGGTGGCACTGAGGATGACGCCATCACCCCGTGCTGCCTGGCCCACATGTTCCTTCAAAGCCACCAGCAAAATAACCGATGTAGGGCAACAGTTGGGTGACGACATCGATCAAACGAGTGCGACTGTTGCCGACCTTGAGAATCCCGGTCACGTGGTCCTTCAGTTGGTTTTAAACTCTTGCTCAATTCAGATTCTATCTCAGCCACAGCAACGTTTTGTGATAGCGATGTTTCGTTGCACTTCGGGGTCAGCGGGGGCGGGCGGGGGTCTTTGCCAGAGGTCGAAATATGGTTTCTCGCCAAGGGCCAAGCCAGCAAAGAGGAGGTTGGTCTGGCGCGCGGGCCAGCTAGCCCAAGCTTGGACGTCAGGTTTGAGTGGCCATTTGGATTTGTCGGCAAGGAACGGATACAGTTAGGCGACGACTTTGCGAATGCTATGTCCGTCAGTTAGCTCGAAGGCCCAGAGGTTGTCTTCGGATGAGCAGCCTGCGGGAACTGGCGGTGAGGCAACTAGGCTGACAAAGCAATGATAAGGGAGGCAAGATAAGTCGATGAAAATACAATTTATGGCAAGATTTGTCGCCGGAAACGCAGGGTAAAATAAAACTGAACACTAAAAAATGAATCTAGAGGTTCAGAAATTATTCGCCATTTTTTTATTTGGTGCAGCCGTTCCGGCATCGGCGGACATGCTCTTTTACTCGGATGGATCGGATATCACTCGTTTCACGAATGAATGGAATGGTGTTGGCTATGGCGGCACGGTCGCATCCGCTTCACCTTTTGTGATCAAAGGGGTTTCTCAAGGAAGTTACATCGCCGCGACCTCCTATCCGATGGCGTTCTTGGCCGGTCCAGTGACCGCTTCGGCTCAGGGAATCTGGGTGGGGTTTCTGATGCAGGCGACTGCCCCAGATACATGGGCCGGTGGCATCAATCTTTCTAGTGACACCTCCCTTGTAAGTCGGTTTGCCTTTGGATTTGCCGGCGCGGCGGGTTGGTGGGGTAATAGTATGAACATCGTTCTCGGTGACCCCCACTATAACACTTCCAGCGGTTATGCGGTCGTGGACGGTCAATCTGTAGCGGTGCTCGCACATTTTTACGACATTGGTAACAGTGGCACTTTCAACACTGGTGATCTGTATGTGGATTCAAACTTAGCAGCCGGCGTTAGTTTCGACACCCCGATCGTCAGTGGGTTTGCGATGAGTGGTGGCGTTTCCTCGGTTGGCTCAATTCGTCTTGGGGCGGATCCAACCAGTCCAGAAACCCGTTACTACGACAATATCATAATCACCACTACTAAAACCGAGGCCATTTCAGCTGTTGGAGGCGTCTCTCCCGCGCCAGAACCTTCGACGCTGGTCTTGGCTGGTCTTGGTGGGTTGGGAATGTTGTGGCAGTTGCGGCAACGCAAGTAAGACTTTAGCTTCTTCCCGGAAGCATGTGAAAACAGGCCAGCCTGTTTCAGGCTTCAGATAGTCTACACCCTGCTTACAGCGGAACCTTGACGAAACAGCCTGATCTTCCTCAATCGCGAGTTGCTCAGATGGAATTTCGCCTTGCATGGTCATCATGCGACCGTTTGGGTCTCGGTTTTCCTCAATGAATAATCGCTTACTCGCAAAAAACCCATCGCTTAATGCATTAAGTTTCCCTATTCGCGCCCGCAGTCATAAAAGGTTCGAGGTTTTATTTTGGCTTAACCCGCTGGAGTTTTGCTCCTCGTGACGGCTGCTGGAAAGACTGTTGACGATAACTTGTGTCCTTGCACGAGGTGGCGGCAGCTTGTTTTAAGTGATTCGAAGATACCCCCTATTTGCTCCCGTTAGCTCAATCAGCAGAGCCGTTGATTCATTCTCAACAGGATCCAGGTCTAATTTCTGGCCGGGGCACCACATTCTAGATCCTAATTAAAAACCAATAGTCATCTCAAACCCTTTGCCAAAAAACCGAGAGTTATCGGCAATATCTAATGGAAAGACTAATACCATGAAAACAACCAAGCATGCCTCGCAAAGAAATCAAACACGATTGGCCATCATCGGCCTCGGCTACGTCGGCCTGCCGCTCTCTCTACAATTCGCCCGGTCAGGAGTGACAGTGCTAGGCTTGGATATTGACCGCAAAAAGGTGGACGCGCTTAATGCGTCTCAAAGTTATATTCATCATATTTCGCCGGCCGCCATCGCCGAACAGGTCGCCGCCGAACGGTTTAGCGCCTCGGCTGACTTCAGCCGCGTCCGTGAAGTTCAGTCCGTCATCATTTGCGTGCCGACGCCATTGAATAAAAACCGCGAGCCAGATATTTCATATATCTTGCAAACAGGCGAAGCCATTGCTCCGCATCTGCAACGCGGGCAACTCGTGGTGCTGGAGTCCACCACTTATCCGGGCACCACAGACGAAGACTTGCGGCAGGTCTTGGAGAAGGGATCCGGCCTTAAAGCTGGAATAGATTTCCATCTGGCCTTCAGTCCTGAGCGCGAAGACCCCGGCAACCCTGACAGCAAGGTGGCGCTGATTCCCAAGGTCGTTGGTGGGTTCACTCCCGAATGTTTGGAAATGGCCGCAACACTCTATGGTGTCGCCATTCAGAAAATTGTGAGGGTAAGTTCTTGCCGTGCGGCGGAGGCGACAAAACTGCTGGAAAATATTTTTCGGGGCGTAAACATTGCACTCGTGAACGAACTAAAAATGGTTTATGGCGCGATGAACATTGACGTTTGGGAAGTAATCAATGCCGCCAAGACCAAGCCATTTGGTTATATGCCGTTTTATCCTGGTCCCGGTTTGGGCGGACATTGTATTCCCATTGACCCCTTTTATCTGACTTGGAAGGCGCGCGAATATGGTCAGTCTACACGCTTCATCGAACTGGCTGGCGAAGTAAACACGTCCATGCCTGAATGGGTGGTGCATCGCGTCGCTGAAGCGTTGAATGTGCTTAAAAAATCTATCAATGGCTCGCGTATCCTGGTTCTCGGTCTGGCCTATAAAGCTAACGTCGACGATGACCGCGAATCGCCTAGTTATATCTTGTTGCAAAAACTCAAGGATCGCGGGGCGGAAGTCGCCTATCACGATCCTTATGTGCCGGTAATTCGTCCGTCCCGTGAGCACTCGCATTGGGCGGGGGAAAAATCAGTGCCGTGGGATCAAAAAACCATAGGTTCGTTTGATGCTGTGTTGATTAGCACCGCGCATGCCAATGTCAATTACCGCCAACTTGCACAATGGGCGCCGCTGATTGTGGACACGCGCAATGCCCTTGATGGGTTGGCCGCAGAGCCGGGCCAGGTCTGGAAAGCTTGATCGAATGCCGCCATGAATCGCTACGAATTATTGCAATTGGAAATGTCCAAGCAACCCCGCCGATGGCTGGTTACGGGCGCGGCCGGTTTCATTGGCTCGCATTTGGTTGTCCACCTGTTGAAGCTTAATCAAAGCGTGACCGGACTGGATAACTTTTTGACGGGGTCGCGAAAAAACCTGGAAGCAGTGCGAGCTGAAGTGGGGGAAGCGTCATGGTCAAAATTTAAATTCTTAGAAGGGGATATTCGTGAATGGGCAACTTGCCAACAGGTTTGTGCCGGTACGGATATTGTTTTGCATCAAGCAGCCTTAGGTTCAGTACCACGCTCCATCGCCAAACCGGCGGACACCCATGCGCACAATATTAATGGTTTTCTCAACATGCAGCTCGCCGCCCACGAGGCGGGCGTGAAGGCATTTGTCTATGCGTCGAGCAGTGCCGTTTATGGCGACAATTCTGCGCTGCCAAAACGTGAGGAGGCCATTGGGAGGCCCCTGTCGCCTTATGCGTTGTCGAAATGGGTAAACGAGCTTTACGCGGATATCTTTTCCCGCTGTTATGGAATGAGTTCCATCGGCCTACGCTATTTTAATGTCTTCGGTCCCCGCCAGGATCCCAATGGCCCCTATGCGGCGGTTATTCCCAAATGGGTTGATGCCATGATCAAAGGTCAGCCGATTTACATTAACGGCGACGGCGAAACCAGCCGCGATTTTTGTTATGTGAACAACACGGTTCAGGCGAATCTGCTCGCCGCCGACTGGCTGGCGAATCCGGCGCACAAGTCGTTGGTGCCATCGGCTCAAGTATTCAACGTGGCCGCCGGTGACCGGACAACGCTGAAACAATTGTTTTATATGCTGCGTGACGAACTGGCTGTCACCTATCCGCTGTTGGCTGGGTCACTGCCGGTGTATGGCCCGTTCCGAGCTGGGGATGTTCGGCATTCACAAGCGGATGTCCGGCAGATTCAAGACACGCTCGGATATCTGTCCATCCAAAATCTCGCTGAGGGGTTGAAAGAATTCTTGCCATGTTATCTGAAGAGTCTAACTGGAACTTAATCTGAGTAAATAAGCGCCATAAACTTATGAAAATAAAAATTAAAATCTATCTGGCTGCCAGCCTGATTTGGTTGCCACTGGCATTTTCTGCGACTGCGCAGGGAGTAGCGTGGACACAATGGACTTCGACCAATGCCAACTCTGCTGCCGGAATCATGGGTGGGGTGGATGTCAGTTATTCTGGTGAAGTCTACAAATACTCAACTATAAACAATTCAGGAAGCAATTATTGGTTTCCCGCCGCAACTTTCACCAATAGTCTTGTGCCCATATCGCCAAATTTCAGCGATGTTATCACCCTCAGTTCAAATGGAGTATGCACATTGACTTTTTCCAAACCGGTCAACAATCTTGTAATGGATATTCTTTCCCTCGGTTCCATTAACAAGCCGTTAACACCATCCACCTATACCTTCAATAGTCTGTTTACCATATTTAGTTCTGGTGGCGATCCTTGGGTGCCCAGCGGCATTGGGTCAAATGGCACAAATTGCGCCCTTTATACTGCAGATAACTATACGCTTTCGGGGGTCGAAGGCAGCGGATGCATTGTCTTTTCCGGCCAGGTTTCCACTTTGACTTGGACAGTGGGGAATGCGGAATCATACAGCGGCTTCACCATTGGCATGGTGGATACCCCAGAACCCGGCACGCTTGCCTTACTCGGCTTGGGAGGTTTAAGTCTGTTGCGATTTCACCGCCGGAAATAGGATTTTTTCAGACAGTTGGAGTCACACACAACTGGATACTTGATTTTGCGCCTACCGTCGGCGCTCACGGAGTGGCGATCCCGATCTGCAATGGCAGACTCCCATCCCTGCCATTCTTCCAAGCCGGCAATGAGAAAAGTAAAATATTTAACCGCTATTCTTCTATGAAACCCATCGAATTCATTGACCTCAAACAACAATACCAGCGCCATAAGACCGAAATTGACGAACGAATTCATCGAGTGCTCGACCACGGCCATTTTATCATGGGGCCGGAAATTAACGAGCTGGAAGCGCAACTTGCGCAATATGTCGGTGTGAAGCACGCCCTTACCGTAGCGAGTGGCACGGATAGCTTGGAAATCGCCCTGCGAGCGCTCGGCCTCGGCGCGGGTGACGAAATCGTCACCGTGCCATTCACATGGATTAGCACCGCCGAGGTCGTCGGGTTGGTCGGGGCGAAACCGGTGTTCGTGGATATCGAGCCGACCACTTACAACATCAATGTTGAACTGATTGAAAAAGCAATCACACCGCGCACCAAGGCAATTATGCCTGTAAGTCTTTTCGGCCAGATGCCCGACTACGGCCGTATCAACGCCATCGCCGCGAAGCACAATTTGCCGGTCATTGAGGACGGCGCGCAGAGTTTTGGTGCGACGCAAAATGGTCGGCGTAGTTGCGGTGTCACCACCGTGGCCAGCACCAGTTTTTTCCCCGCGAAGCCGTTCGGCTGTTATGGCGACGGCGGCGCACTTTTCACCAACGACGACGGACTCGCCGAAAAGATGAAGGCCATCCGCACGCACGGCGGTATCAGGCGCCATCATCATCCGCTGCTCGGCATGAATGGCCGGTTTGACACGCTTCAAGCCGCCGTCCTGCTCGCCAAGTTTCCATATTTTCAATGGGAGGTGGAACAGCGTGGACGGCTTGGTGCACGATATTCAGAATCATTAAGCAGTGTTTGTATCGTGCCGGAAGTCGTGCCCGGCAACACGCATGTTTATGCCCAATACACGGTTCGCGTGCCGCAGCGCGACCAAATCGGTGAAAAGCTTAAAGCCGAGGGAATTCCCACCGCCGTGTATTATCCGAAATGTCTGCACGAACAGCCGGTTTTCGCAGTCTGCGGCAATCGCGCCGGCGATTTTCCCTGTGCCGAAAAAGCCGCGCGTGAGGTCATCAGCCTGCCGATGCACCCGTTTCTTTCCGACGCGGAACAGGATCAGATCGTTGCCGCATTCAAGCGTGCGTTGAACTGAACCAGCCATGGACAAATTATGAGCGACCAAAACATCTCCCGCGATCTTGCCCTTGTCGGCGCGGGTTACTGGGGCAAAAATCTTGCCCGCAACTTCAATCTGCTCGGTGCGCTGCACACGCTGTGCGACCAGAGCGAGGCGACGTTGGCGAGTTATCAGGCTGATTACACCGTCGTGCGCAAGACGCGGAATTTTAAGGATGTTTTGGCCGACGACGAAATCGCCAAGGTAGCCATTGCGGCACCGGCCGCGCTGCATTTTGAACTCGTCAGCGCCGCGTTGCTTGCCGGCAAGGACGTATTCGTGGAAAAGCCGCTTTGCCTGGACGTCCGGCAGGGTGAGGAATTGACCCAACTGGCCGCCGCGCAGGGGCGCGTGCTGATGGTCGGCCACCTGTTGCAATACCACCCGTGCGTTCAGAAATTGCAGACGATGGTCAGTGGGGGAGAACTTGGCAAGCTGCTTTATATCACGTCCAACCGCCTCAACCTCGGCAAAATCCGGCAGGAGGAAAACGCGCTGTGGAGTTTCGCGCCGCACGACATCTCGGTGATCCTGTCGCTCGCCGGCAACCAGTTGCCCGACCAGGTGCGCTGCCTGGGCGAGGCCTACCTCACCAACGGCGTCGCCGACACCACGCTCACGACGTTAAAATTCCACGGCGACCTGCGGGCGCACATATATGTGACATGGTTGAACCCGTTTAAGGAACAAAAGCTCACCGTCGTCGGTTCGGAGGGCATGGTTGTGTTTGATGACATGCGGCCGTGGAAGGAAAAACTTTTGCTGCACCGTCAGTATTTGCTCTGGGCCAACGGGCAGGTGCCCACGCCCAAAAAAAACTCCGGGGAGTTTGTCGTCGTGCCGGAAAGCGAGCCGCTGCGCGAAGAGTGTCTTCATTTCCTCGACTGCTGCCGCACGCGCCGCGCGCCGCGCACGGATGCCGGTGAGGGGTTGCGTGTGTTGCAAGTGTTGCACTCCGCGCAGCAAAGCCTCACGCATGACGGTGACGGGGTTTGTCCCGCCGCCTCGCTCAAATTGCCGGCGTCGGAATATTTCGTTCATCCGACCGCCGTGGTGGATACCGGGGCGGTGGTTGGGCGCGGCACGAAAGTCTGGCACTTCTCACATGTCATGAAAGGCGCGCGCCTCGGCGAACACTGCGTGCTCGGTCAGAACGTGAACGTGGACGGCGGCACGGTGATTGGCAACAACGTGAAGATTCAAAACAATGTTTCCATCTACACAGGCTTAGTGATAGAGGACGATGTATTTCTTGGCCCCTCCTGCGTGTTGACGAACGTCACCAATCCGCGTTCGCAGGTGAACCGGCGCGGCCTTTATGAAAAAACCGTTATCCGACGCGGTGCGACCATCGGTGCGAACGCCACCATCGTTTGCGGCGTGACCATCGGGCGTTACGCCTTTATCGGTGCGGGAACCGTGGTGACCAAAAATGTTGCAGATTACGCCATGATCACCGGCAATCCCGGACGTCACCGCGGCTGGATGAGCCGGCACGGGCATCTCCTGAAAAATCCTGACGCCAGCGGCATCATGGTTTGTCCCGAATCGGGCTTTCGCTATCAGGAAGCAGCGGATGGGATCTTACGCTGTCTGGACTTGGATGAGGAGGCGACTTTGCCGTCGGCTCTGGCCAAAAGCGAGCATTCTTACGAGGAATTCAAAAATAAGGTAGCGGCTTGAACCACCCGTTGTTTTTTATTAAGTGAGCGAATCACGCACAGCGCGGGTGTTAATCTTGTCCAGCGGCAGCATCCTCACTGCGCTAGTGTCTATTTTATCAGGCATGGTGCTGACAAGGCTGTTGAGCCAGCACGATTTCGGGACTTACCGACAAGCCATCTTAGCAATTACGTTTGCCGCGCCGTTTGTGATGTTGGGGCTAGATCGTGTGCTATTCACTTTCCTGCCGAAAGTGGTGGAGAATCCCCGTGCCACGCTGACGGATAACTTGACTTTGTTGGTGATGGCGGGTGGGTTGCTTTCCAGCTTCGCTCTATTGGGTGGAAATCATCTGCTGGCAAAACGGTTTGACAATCCGGCGTTGTCGCCATTGCTTGGCTGGTTCGGCCTTTATGCGTTGTTTTTTCTGCCGGCGGCGGCGGTGTCCGCATGCCTGCTGGCGCGGCAACAGACGCGGACATTGGCGGTTTACAACGTCGCCAGCCGCGTGATGAATTTTTTGTTTGTGGCCGGTTTGGTTTGGTTTTGGCGGACACCGGGAATGGCGCTACTAGGCGTTCTGATTGGCACGATGCTGAATTGTCTTACCGGTTTTTGGCTGATGTGGCGTGCTTGTCCGGGACCGGATTGGCGTCCGTCGCTGGCGGGCATGCAGCAACAATTGCAGTTTGCCATTCCATTGGGGCTGGCATCCTTGCTGGGCACACTGACGGTCAACATGGATCAGATGATTGTTTCCATGCGTTGTCCGCCTGCGCAATTTGCCGTTTATACGGTTGGGGCGATGGAAATTCCACTCATCGGCATCATCACTGGCTCCATCACGTCCGTGGTTTTGGTGGATTACGCACGGTTTTATCAGGCAGGGCGGATCGATCAGGTGATTCGTTTGATGCAGACGGCCATGAGCCGTTCGGCTTTAATTTTGCTGCCGGCGATGCTGCTACTGTGGGTGTTGGCACCTTATCTAATGCGGTTATTGTATGGAACCAATTATGCAGCGGCTGCGGTGCCGTTCCGAATTTATCTATTACTGTTGCCGCTGCGCACCCTGACGTTTGGAGCGGTGTTTCAAGCAACAGGATCCACGCGGCCTATTCTGGTGCAATCTGCCTTTAGTTTGCTTATTTGCGGCGGGATGGGCTGGATGCTGACCGGTTGGCTGGGAGCGCCAGGCGCTGCCAGTGCGACGGTAACGGTGGCTTATGTGTTTTCACTGCCTTATTCTCTTTGGATTTTACGGCAAAGGTTGCAAATATCAGCTTGGGAGATTTTTCCTTGGAAAGTTTTGGGGCGTATTTTTGTGGCCTCTGGCCTAGCGGCAGGGGCGGCTTGGTTGGCGGTGAGTTTCCTAAATCAACATCCGGTAGTTGTGGTTACCGTGGCGACCGGCATTTTCGTTCCACTTGCATTGGCTGGATTGGTCTGGTTTGGAGCGGCGGATACAAAATTGCTCAAGAATATTTGGAATAGTTTGTTGCCCAAAAAAACACCGCCAGGTACGTGAGTTGAAAGTCTTGCAATATGAAAATTGTCACCATCGTTGGGGCGCGACCGCAATTTGTCAAAGCGGCGGTGGTCAGCCGTGCGCTGGGTAAAGATCGCAGTTGCCAGGAAATTCTCGTCCACACCGGCCAGCACTACGACGCGAACATGTCGGAGCGATTTTTTGAGGAGCTGGAAATTCCTCGGCCGGCCTACAACCTTGGCGTCGGCTCCGGCAGTCACGGCGAGCAAACTGGCCGGATGCTGCCGTTGATCGAAAAAATCCTGCTTCAGGAAAGGCCTGACTGGACACTGGTATATGGCGACACCAATTCCACGGTCGCCGGCGCGTTGGTGGCGGCCAAGCTGCACATTCCCATTGCCCATGTTGAAGCCGGCTTACGTTCGTTCAATCGCCGGATGCCGGAGGAAATAAACCGCGTGCTGACCGACCATGTTTCCGAAAGTCTCTTTGCCCCGACGAAGACCGCCGTCGAAAACCTTGCTGCGGAGGGCATTAGTGGGAGGAAAGTCTTGCTCGTCGGCGACGTTATGTGCGACGCGGCAATTTTCTACGCTGGCCGCGCGGCGCGGGGTGGCCAAATCCTCAAACATCTCAAGCTGGAATACAAACGTTACATTCTCGCCACCATTCACCGCGCCGAAAACACTGATGATTTGGCGCGGCTGAAGGTGATTTTGCGTGGCTTAGAATTGGTCGCAAAACAAATCCCCGTCGTACTGCCGCTTCATCCACGTACCCGCGCCTTGATGAAATCTTTTGGGTTGGCGGCGGCGGGCGTCCGTCTCACCGAGCCGGTCGGTTATCTGGAGATGATTGAGTTGGAGCGCCATGCGGTGGTCATCGCCACTGATTCCGGCGGTGTGCAAAAGGAGGCGTATTTCCACCGCGTGCCGTGTGTAACGATGCGCAACGAAACGGAGTGGACGGAATTGCTGGACGCTGGATGGAACCGCCTGTGCCCGCCAAAATCCGCGCGGTTGCTGGCTAAAACAATTTTGGCCGCCGCCGGCAAATTGGGAAAGAACATCAAGCTTTACGGCGGCGGCAATTGCGCCGGACGCATCGTCAAAAAACTCACTGCGTGACGCGGAAACTAAAAACGGAGATTTATGATTTGCCATTTCGGGAAAAAAAAACTGGATCACTATAAGGGGCTCGTCATCAAGGCCGATTTGAGGCTGCACTCACAGATTGCCGAAAGGTTGGCGACTTTACAGCTGCCACCGGCAAAGATTCTGGACTTCGGTGCCGGCGAAGGCGCGCTGTCTTATCGCCTGGCCGACGCGGGTTACGATGTAACGGCGGTGGATATTGATGAAAAATCCTACCAGTGTCCGGCGGCAAAATTTGTGCCCCTGGATTTCAACAACAAGGCCGCCGTCGATGCGTTTGTGGCGGCCCATCAAAACCAGTTTGACGTGGTGCTCGGGATTGAGGTCGTCGAGCATATCGAGAATCCATGGGAATACGTCCGCAGCCTGGTCTCCATGCTGCGGCCCGGTGGCATCATTTTGATCACCACGCCGAACATCACTTCGTGGATGTCACGTTTTCGGTTTTTGTTTTGGGGCCGGTTCCAGCATTTTGGCGACGCGCAGTTGAGCTACGGCCACATTGCGCCGATTTCGCCGTGGGAACTGGAACTGGTGTTGAAGCGCAGCAACTTGAAGGAAGTGTCGGTGACTTCGGCGGGAACTTTGCCGCCGATTTTCATAACGGGATATGATCTCGGGCTGTTGGCGAACCTGTTCATGCTGCCGTTCCGGCCATTCATGAAAGGACTGGTGGATGGCTGGTGTATAATGGCGACCGGTCGGAAACCGTAAAATGAATATCCTGGTCATCCCGTCGTGGTATCCCTCACAAAAACATCCTTTAGGTGGGATATTTTGCCGGGAACAGGCGGAGGCGCTGGCTGCATATACTGATTGCCATATCATCGTGGCTGACTGGGGGCAAAACGACGGGTTATTACCCCTAGCGCATCCGCTGCGTTCGCTGCGGGCACTATGGTGGCGTGCGGGCACTCGGCGGGAAATCCGCCCACGCAACGAACGTTGTTTTGAATTTTTCGAGCCAACCCTCATCTGGTCGCCCAGTCTGCCGGGTGGTGGCAACCAAAGGATTTTACAAGCACTCCGTCGAATTTACCGCGACGCGGTGAGGATGTTGGGAAAAATTGATTTGATTCATGCCCATGTCAGTTATCCGGGCGGATTTCTGGCTAGCCTGTTGGCAGTTGAAACCGGTATTCCATATGTGCTGACTGAACACTGGAGCCAGTTTCCCGGCCCGTTGGTTAACGGTCGACCGCAATCAGAAATTGAGGTTGCTATTCAAGGAGCACAAGCCGTCATCGCGGTCAGCCGTCCGGCTGCTGAAAAAATTAAGGCGTTTGGTTATGAGCATGTCCGAGTGGTTCCCAACCTGGTAGACGAAAATCATTTTGTTCTAAAACCTATGCCCACCGGGGTATTTCGTTTTTTTTCCATGGGCGGAATCAAGCTCCAGAAGGGCTTTGATGTTTTACTTCGAGCCATTACCGAATGGTCGCCCCAACCGGGCGCAGTGGAGTTTATAATTGGCGGCGAGGGCGAGCGGAAAAAAGAACTTCAAACACTGGCCGAGAGTCTTGGGATCGCGGGTTTGATTCGCTGGGTTGGTGCAATTTCGCGCACGGAAGCCACCAATTATTTTCAGAATTGCCACGCGTTTGTGTTGCCCAGCCGCCATGAATCTTTCGGGGTGGTTTTTGCGGAAGCTATCGCCTGTGGGCGCCCGATCATTGCCACGCCTTCAGGCGGTCCTGAGGATATCGTGAATGATGTCAACGGATTCCTTGTCCCCGTGGAAGATGTCGCGGCACTGGCCGCCGCGCTCGCGCGTATGAAGGAACAACATTCCCGGTTTGATCCCGCTGCCATCCGCGCCGATTTCATGAACCGGTTTTCGCGTCCCGTGGTGACGGCGCAGATTCGGCAGTTGTATTCCGAAGTGCTCGCACAAAATTGAAGCGTTCCGTATGAAAAAGTCACCTCGACTACTCTTTTTTTCACGTGCCTTTCCACCATCACGGGCCATTGGCGCGGTGCGAGGGTGGAACATAGCCAAGCATCTTGCTCGCTTGGGCTGGGATGTGGAGGTTGTGACATTGGACCCGGGTATATTACAGGACCCACAGCCCGGCGTGGATGTGTTAGCTGATTGCGCCCGTGAAAAAATCAAGTTGCGACCCACTGGCTGCGATTGGCGGTTTCTGGCCGGCGATTATCTAAAGCAACCCCCTTGGCAGATACGGCCTCTTACAAGAATAGCACGCCGTATCGCTAACGCGATTGGTATGGATCCGACTATTGGCTGGGCGAATGCCGCTTACCGTGCCTGCAAGTCTTTGCAACCGGATGAGGTGGATATGGTATTAGCCACGGCTCCGCCTTATGCGGGATTTAACGTCGGTGCGACTGTGGCACACCGGTTGGGTGTGCCACTTGTTTTGGATTACCGCGACTTGTGGAGCTTAAATCCCCACTACAAAAGATATGCAACAAATAAAATGCGAGATATGGAGGCAAACCTGTTGGGTATCGCCCAAGGTGTAACCGTAGTTTCGCCATCTATGGCGGCTTTGGTCAGATCTGAATTTCATTTTAACAAACCAATTGAAGTTGTTACCAACGGATTCGACAATGAGGAATTCGATGATATAAAGCCGGAAAAGTTTGATGATTTCGCGGTGGTGTATGCTGGGCGATTTTATCCCCCGGGAAGAACTGCCAAGCCGTTGGTTACTGCTGTGGCGCAGGCCAACGTGGGTGGTAAGCCAAAACACCCGGTGCGCCTACATTATTTCGGTTCGGATGGTGTTCATGTGGAAGGCGCGGCGGCGGAGTTGGGAGCCGGTCCGTGGGTGGTGAACCACGGGAACGTGCCGCGCAAAAAGGTCTTGGCGGCACTAATGGGTGCGGGTGCTGCTGCTGTCATCACCACAGTTGAGGCAACGGCCACAAAGGCGGAACTGGGAATTCTGACCGGAAAATTGTTCGAGGCAATGGGCGCGCGCGTGCCAATTCTATTGATATCGCCGCCAACCTCCGACGCCTCGCGGGTGGTCCGTGAAAACAACTTGGGCAGGGCGTTTGCCGGCTCCGAAGCGATGGCGATGGCCAGTTGGCTTGTGCAATTGTGCAATGCGAAACCTCATGTTTCCGGTCACGCGGAAAAATTCTCTTGGCCGCAAATATCCGCCAAATTAGATGCGTTTTTACGAGATATACTGGCACAAACCCAAGTCAATGTGGGAAAGTGATTGGGTTGTTTCTTAAAGTCAAATCCTCCAAGGATGTGGAGAAATGTCGGCTTTGTAGGTCAGCAAATCTGCTTTTTTAAAGTAATGATGACATAACTAGGCGACGAAATGCCAGGTTCTTTAAATTATTTTGGCTGGATGAGACACGCCAGCGGCTGGTGCCTTTTTTTGTTTTTTTGCACAACGCTATTCCTAGAAGGAGCCAACCAGCAGAGGGTTTTAGGGATCCTGCTATGTGGCAGTTTTATTTTGAGTTGTGTTAACAAAGGTCAATGGTTTTGGCTTAAGTGTCCGCCGCCCGAAATGATTATCCAGAGTTTCTGGGTTGTTTGGGGCGGGGTTACGGGAATTTGCGTTGCTGACAATATTTACGAATTCTGGGAAGTATTTCGGGTCGTAGCCGAAGTGCTCATTTTGATGTGGGTGGTATATGGAATGATTACAATTCGGCCAGAGATGGTGCATGCGCTTTTTGGAGGATTGCTAGTAGGAAGTGTGATTTTAATTGGTTCGGCTTTTACTGGAGAAGCTCAATTGCAGCAAGAGGTAGATGAGCGGGTGATGGGCATCACCAGTAATCCCAACAACCTAGCGTTATATTTGACCATCATATTCGTTCTGGCGTTTTGGTATTGGGGGGAACTGGCAGCAAACAAGAAATGGTGGCGCTTTTTGTTTTTACCTTACTGGGCGATTTCCATTGTAACAATTACAATGTCTGGGTCACGCAAATCGCTTATTGGGATTGTGGTCGTCTTGATTGCCTGGTTTGGGTGGGCTTCAACCTTAAAAACTTCTCCGGCCAGGATATTTGTCCGACTACTGACAATGGCAATTATGATTGCAATGGCATTTATGATACTTCCAAAGGCACTGGAAGATACGAATGTTGGTAAACGATTTGCCAAATTCTATGATCAAGGCAACGGGAGTATCACCGGAGCAGCAGAGGACAACATCCGATATCAGATGTATCAGGAAGGTTGGAATATGACGCTGGAAAACCCTGTTTTTGGGGTGGGGTTGGGCAATTTCGGCCAGCACTTTTGGACTGGCCAATATTCGCATTCTAATTATATGGAACCGCTGGCAACAACCGGGTTCCCTGGGTTTATATTATATCAGTCATTTTACGCCATTCTCCTGTTCAAATCGTTGCGCCTTATGAAGGGTAGCGAACCAATTTTCCGTTACCAGCTAAAGGTGGTGGTCATAATTGTTTTAACTCTGATGCTGCTAGGGGTTGGTGCTCCCTGGCATGCCGACCCTGCTGTTTACGGTTTGCTGGGAGCGCTTTCAGCTTATGCTGGTCTGTTGAAACGGCTCCCCAATAGTGAATCTACCAATCATCTGACATCTGAACAGGACTTTGTGTCTGTGTTGGGATTTCACGGCTAATCAAATTATGCCATGACTGAACAGCACGAACATGACAATATTTCCCTGATTGTAGGGGGGGATTTCGCGCCAGACACCGAAATTTTTTCAAGTGTTTTACAGGGTGACTTTCAAACTGAGATAAAATCTTTTCAAGAACTATTGGAGAGTGTGGATGTCAAATGTCTGAACTTGGAGTGCCCATTGACTGGACGGGGTGAACCCATTGAAAAATCCGGCCCCAATTTGCGTGTCCAACCTGAGGCGGTAAGGTTGCTCAAGAGTCTGCAGGTCGATGTCGTGACACTTGCGACAAATCACATGCGAGATTTCGGTGCAGTTGGCTTAAGGGACACGCTTGATATATGCGCAGCGAATGGCATACACACTGTTGGCGCGGGAATGCATCTGGCAGACGCCAATCGGCCACTGCTGTTGAAAATTAGGGGCAGAACGCTTGCCATTATCAACGTATGCGAGCCTGAGGTGGGCAATGGGAATGAAGGTGATTGTGCTATAAACAATCTGGAGTTGGTGGATTTATTGCGCCAATTGCGTGAAGTCCGGAAAGTTGCAAATCATGTGCTCCTGGTTGTGCATGGCGGTTTGGAAAACACGCATTTGCCCAGCCCCGAGTCGGTGCGACTGCTGCGTTTTTTAGCGGAACAGCAAGTCACGGCAATCGTGCGTCACCATTCCCACTATGTCCAAGGTTTTGAAATCTGGCAGGGGGTTCCGATCTTTTATGGTCTTGGAAATTTTCTATTCAATCGAACGGATCGTTCAGACGAAGGCTGGCATAATGGTTTGCTAGTGGCTTTGGTGATGGCTGCCGATGGTGGTGGCTGTCACTTTGCTCTCCATCCCGTTCGCCAAACTAATAGTTCGCCGAATGTTGAATTATTGATTGGTGAGGAAAAAGAGAAGCAACTGAGTCAGTTGAATAAACATTCATCGCTATTAAGTAACCCGAAAGCCTTGGAGTTGGCCTGGACTGAGGAGCTTAAAAATAGACGCAGCTATTATTTCAACTGGATGGTGTTGCAAAATCAGCTTCTGCGAAAAATCTTCAGCAAACTCGGACTGGCAAACATGGTTCGCCCCGGGCGTAAGTTCCGGGTTGTCTTGGAAAACTTGTTTCGTTGCCCTGCTCATCGTGAAGTTGTTTGCGATATTTTACGACAGGAACGTCGCTAGCTGGAATCTAGACAGGCGAAGTTTGCTAATTCGTCCCAACAGCCAAAACATCCATGGGAGCGTTTTTTCTATATCGATCCGGCGCAAACCTTAATTTGCCTGCAGTCGAGGCCATCTTCACTGCCAAAGGTTTTTCAAAGCCGGCCATTTATCAACCTGGTGGTGATTGGATATTGTGGTCTTATGGCAAACAGATGGTGGTGGCGGAGACATTCTACTCAGATGGCGCCGGGAATGTTTTATTTGCATTTGGAACGTTCGCTTATAGGGGATTTGGACGGCAGGAGAGCATGGCGGCAGTCCTCAAGGATTACCTAAAACGAGAATTAGACCAAGACGCATTAACTGGGGCGTATGGGTTGCTGATTTGCGCTGCGGAGAATCTTGCCTTCATCACTGACCGGATGAATCTGTTTCATCTGTTTACCAACGAGGAACAAAGTGTCTTCAGTTCGTCCTTTGCGGCGATGCTCAAAGCCGCTCCGAGTGCATCGAGTCTCAATGTGTCAGCAGTGATTGAAAACGCTCTGACTGGTTATGTCATTGGGCCGGAGACGATGGTATCCGGTGTGTATTTGGTGGATGAACAACACCGTCAGAAAATCAAATGTCCTAAACTTGTGTTTTTGCCGCGCACACGTGATGGATTGGCTGACGTTTCCGAGCCTTACGTTCAATTTTCGGTAGGGATTGCAAAACAACTGGATGCGCTTGATTTCTATTTCAGTTCGCTGAAGGCCCTTGTGAGCGAGGCCGGTGGAATGGAGGTGGGTTTGTCGGGTGGCTACGACAGCCGCCTCCTGATTTTGCTGGCTCGGCGGCACTTCGGCAGGGTAACGGCACATACGCATTTTCATCGCAAAACAACCGTGGATGAAACGGTTGCGCAAAAAGTGGCTGCCGCGCTGGATATCCCGCTAAAGCGTTGCGAAGCGGCCAAGCAGCCCTCTGAAATGAGTCAGGAAGAATTTGAAGCCAACCTGGCAAATGCAGCTCCCTTCTCGGACATGCGGGTGGTGCACGACTATAGCTGGCTGAATTTTTTTCGCACCCGCTCTTACCGTGAGATTGTCCTTCAAGACGGGCGTTTTGCCATGAACGGTCTGGCGGGGGAGCTCTACCGCAATCATGACAACCATCTGCAACGCATTTGTGATTCGCGGGAATGGGTCAAGGGGCGGGTGATGGGGCCGGGCGTGTTTTCGAGCGTTTTGCCAAGAACAATGGACGCGTCGCTTGACCATACGCTTGCGAAAGCTTCGAAGGTATTAGGCGAGCCAGTTCAGAACCGCATCACACACCGGCAAACCCGCCGGTATTTCGGGGAGATATTTTCCGTCTATGGAGCCGCTGTCCGACTGAACACCGACAATCAACTTGCCTACAGCTTGTCGCCATTCATGGATTATCCATTGCGGGTCGCTTCCTATCGAGCCCTGCCTTACCTGGGACTGGCTGGCCGTTTTGAAGCTGAGATGATCCGGCGGCTTAATCCTTCGGTTGCAGCCATAGCGTCGAGTTACGGACGAGCATTTGACTCTGCTGAGCCAGTCAGCCGTAGAATTAAATATGCCGCCCGCGGCCTCCTGCCTTATCGGTGGCAAAATGCATTGACCACGGTGCGCATGCATCAGCGCGTAGGAGAATGCCCGGTTTATGGCCCGCTCATGAAACGGCAGCCCCTGATTCGGCAAGCAGTCGAACTAATGCGCGATCCCCGCTTCGGATTCAAATGGGAGCGGGTAATTCAGCACGATGTGCTTCTGCAAAGAGTCCTGTCTCTTGGAATCATGCTGATTAAGAACCGAGACTGCATCCGACTATAAATCCGTCCCCCGATGGCAATATGCGTTCCAAACTTTTTGAACTGATCAGAACCGCAGCGGCGAATATGCGATCACGGCCCTGGCTGGCCGCGACAATTCCTCACGGTTTGGAACAATTACTGCGAGAACGGTTGTTTACGACTGAATATATTTTACACCTAGCACACATGACAAAGGCGGTCAAAGATTCGCCACCGCCAGCGTCAGACTATTCATCAACCTGCCGTTGGCGCATCGGCATAGTGCGCGACTTGTTTTACAACCACGAGAGTTACATCGCTGCCTGTCGTGAATTGAACGTGCCCTACAAAACGGTCGATCTATTTGCGTCTGACTGGATACAGCAAGTTAGATCGGCTAAGTGTGATGCATTTGTAGTCTGGCCTTCTGAATGCCTTTCTGAATGGAAGCGCATGTATGACGAAAGGCTGAAGTTCATTAATCAGGAGATGGAGATATTAGTTTACCCGCCCGTAGATGCGCTCTGGCTTTATGGCAGCAAACAACGAATGCACAGCTGGCTTGAGATTAATGAGTTTCCACATGCGAAAACTCTTGTGTTCTACCTTAAGGAAGAAGCACTTACTTATCTGGAAACAGCGGTATATCCATTGGTGTTGAAACTTGATATCGGTGCCGCAGCCAACGGTGTCTGGATAGTCAAATCGAAACGCGAAGCAATTAAAATGGTTTTGCAAGTGTTTGAGAAGGGCTTAGCAGGCAAACGTTGGGATGTTAGGGCGCGCCAGTGGCGCTACATTCTCATGCAGGAATTTATTCCGAATCTGCGCGAATGGCGTTTGATTAGGCTTGGCGAAAGTTATTTTGGACACGAGAAAGGACAACTCGGCGATTTTCACAGCGGATCGGGCAAGGTCGGCTGGTCAGCCCCACCCCAGACGGCTTTGGATTTGCTGCACAATGTCACGGAGACTGGTGGGTTCCGCAGCATGGCGATGGATTTGTTTCAGACTGCCGACGGGCGTTTCCTAATCAATGAATTGCAAAGCGTTTTCGGGTCCGTTGACACGGCGCAAATGTATATTGATGGGCTTCCCGGTCGTTATCGAAGAATAAACGGCGAATATATTTTCGAGGAAGGAAGATTTTGCCGCAATGCCTGCTGCAATCTCCGGGTAGAGGATTTGCTATACATTCTAAATTCAAACCCAACAAAGAAAGTAAAGGTGTCATATGATCATCGGAACTGACAAGGAGCGTAAGGTGGACAGTCAAGGCAGCATTGTGGAATGGCGGGTGGGAATCACCCCTGGGGCAGTGGAGCGGCTGAAGTCCCTCGGGCACTCCTGTTTAATTGAAACGGGAGCGGGAGTTGCAGCCGGCTACGTTGACGAAGAGTATCTCCGCAGCGGAGCTGAAATTGTGGCCACGCAAAACGAAGTGTACGAGCGATCTGACATGATTTACAAAGTCAAGGAACCCCAAAAAGACGAGTGGGGTCTATTTAAAAAGGGGCAGGTTTTATTTACATATATACATGCCGGCAATCGGGCGGAAATGCTGGATAACTTACTTAAGCGCGAGGTGGTTGGGATTGCCTACGAGGATGTTCAGACCGCCGATGGTCGGCTACCGATGCTGGAGCCAATGTCAATTATAGCTGGCCACATCTCTCAGCAGCGGGCTTACCAATACCTACTGACCGACACCGGCAATGTGGGCATTCTCTCCGGTTCAATGGCCGGCGTGCCGCCGGCCAAAGTGGTTGTGGTGGGCACGGGATTCGCCGGAGAGGCAGCTATTCGGTTAGCGCGGGCCAGCGGCTCGCAGGTCATGGCTTTGTTCAAAGATAATTTTGCTCGAGCCGAGCGGATCATGCTGACCTATCCAGGTGTGATTTGCCTCAAGTCCACACCGGACAACGTGCGCGTGGCTCTCTATGGCGCCCATGTGTTGAATAACTGCATGACCTGGCCCATTTCACTGCGTAATGAAGTATTGATCCCCACCTCCATGATCGGTTTGATGGATCCCCATGGCATTGTAATGGATGTTTCTTCGGAACTTCAAGGGGGACTGGAAACCACACGCGGTATTCACACTTCGCACGCGGAACCGACGATAAAACTGGCTGGGAAGACCCACTATGTTGTACCCAACATCCCAGCCATTGCCGCTCGCTCAGCGTCCAACGCCCTAGTCAATGTGACCTTACCTTGGGCTGAAAAAATTGCCGCTGGCTGGGATTGGCGCAATGCCAGACATGATACGCCACTTTACTTAGGGTTGACCTGCGCCGGCGGGAAAGTAATCAATCCAGTTATTAAGGAATGGTTTGAAAGTGTTGGTCGTTAATAAAAAGTCCGTGAGCAGTTGTTAAGATTATTTGTTTAAATATGTGTGGCATCGGTGGCATCATGCAGGCTAGGGCGCAGTCCTTGTTCGGCCAAGATTTGACCGAAATGAGTCGTTTAGTGGCGCATCGTGGTCCGGATGCTGTTGGACATAAAATATTTAGCGAAAACGGGCTGGCTGACGGCAATATAGCCGAGCGGGAAAAGTGGGCGGTAGGTTTAATTCACCGGCGGCTGGCAATTGTAGATCTTTCCAACGATGGCCATCAACCCATGTCCGATAAATCAGCTCGATATTGGATAGTCTTTAATGGCGAAATTTATAACCACATTGAATTGCGCTCTGAATTAGCGAGCCATGGTTATCGTTTCCAATCTCATTCTGACACGGAAGTTATTCTGGCCGCTTATTCTTGCTGGGGCCGGGATTGCCTCCAGCGCTTCAACGGCATGTGGGCTTTTGCCATTTATGATTGCCAGGCAAAAAAACTCTTCCTCGCCCGGGATCGCTTTGGCATCAAACCGCTTTATTATTTTTCGGAATCTGGAAGGTTTGCCTTCGCTTCCGAGTTGAAGCAACTGCATCACTTGCAGGGTGGCAAAGGTCGGGTAAACCGCCGTCTGTTGGCAGATTTTTTCATGTGGCGACTGGAGACACACACGCAAGAAACCTTCTTTGAGAACATATATAGCTTGCCGCCGGGCAACTGGGCTGAGGTTAATGCCGAAACCCTGGTCGTTGGCGACATTCATCCTCAACAATTTTGGTTTCCAAAAGCGTTGGCACATGCAAACCCGTTGAATATTCATGCAGATTTTCGCTCCCTGTTCGAAGACGCGGTGCGCCTGCGACTGCGCAGTGATGTCCCGGTTGGCATTACATTGTCCGGCGGCCTTGATTCTTCAGCCGTGGCCTGTGTAGCCAGTGGCCAAAAAAAACGCGATGGAGCCGGTGCCATGGAAGCATTTACGGCGGCCTATCATGACCCGGGATTTTCCGAAGAACCTTTTGCCCGGCGCGTGGCAAGAAGCGCCGGTTTGAAGCATACTCTGGTATACCCTGAAAGCGGCCAAATCTCGGAAGACTGGAAGCAGTTTTTGTGGTATATGGAGGAGCCATTTGGCAGTCTCTCGTATTATACTAACTGGAAAGTATATCAGCAAATCCGCGCGGCAGGAATTTCGGTTATTTTGAGCGGGCAAGGCGGTGACGAGCTGTTGCTGGGATACGAGCGATACCGTTTTCCGTTTCTGCTGCAGCAAATGAAAAACGGTCGATATCCGGAAGCTTTCAAATTTTTTCTGCAAGGCCGTCACCGAGGCAACATGGGGATTTTTCGGCAGCTTCAATTCATGGCCTATTTTACGATGCCGGACTTGCGGGCGCTGCGCCGTCGCCGTCTAGTTGAGCCATTTTTACGCAAGGACTTTTTTGAGTTCGGTCTCACTCGCAAATCAGTGCTAATAGACAGTGCAAAATTTCGGGGTCGGATTGAGATGCAGACAAAAGAATTTTCAAAATATCAATTGCCACATTTACTCCGGCATGAGGATCGCGTCTCAATGAGTCACGCTGTTGAAACGCGGCTGCCATTTCTTGATTACCGGCTTTTTGAATTTGTGCTGGGACAACGGGATGAAGATCTTTTGGCAGAAGGTTGGTCTAAGCACCTGCTGCGGGAATCCATGAAGGATATTCTACCAGAATCGGTGCGTTTGCGAACCGATAAAAAGGGCTTTGATACTCCCAGTCGCCGTTTATTGCGCGACCACCCTGGATTTTTTGGGGCGCTGATGGATCGCAACCATGATGATGCCGTATTGGACACAGCTGCCATCCGGCGAGCTTATAATGCAGGGATTATTGACGAGGGACTGTTGTGCTCGGCTTGCACCTATCTCTCCTGGAAGGAAATATTTCAGATGCAAAATTAGGCCATGCGCATTCTCTTCATCACCGGCAACTATCCTTCTGCGGCTTTCCCGGCCAATGGCGCGTTTGTCCGACAACTGGTCTGGGCAGTTGCCCGGCAAGGGCATGATTGTTCCGTCATAAGCCCCGTGCGCCAGTTGTTGCGTCGCTTTGGCCCACTGCCGCCGTTGGTGTCTCAGGAATCGGCTGGAGCCGGGGTTGCGGTTCAGGTGTTGCGACCCCGGTATCACTCGGCTGGATCGAAAAAAATTGGATTTATCCACACGGGCCGGTTCACCCAATTTGCGTTTGAGCGTGCGGTGATAAAATCCTTGTCCGATTTGGGCAATCGCCCTGATGTTTGCTATGGCCATTTTTTGTATCCCGGCGGTAGCGGCGCGGCGCAGGCGGCGCGGCATTTCGGAGTGCCGGCATTTGCAGCGGTTGGTGAAGGCACCTTCTGGACCATAGAGCCATTTGGGGCCCCCCGGACCCGGCGACATCTTGCACCCGTTAGTGGCTTCGTGGCAGTGTCCTCCGTAATCAGTGGAATGCTACGAGAGCAGTTGCAAATTCCGGATGAGAAAATTGGGGTGTTCCCCAACGGAGTGGATTTATCCCGGTTCCACCCGCGGTCCCGAGAGGAAATGTGCCGGAAACACGGATTATCCCCAGATGTATTTCATATTAGTTTCGTCGGAAATTTTGACGAACTGAAAGGGGTGTCCCGGCTGGTGGAAGCGGTCCGCGGTTTGAAAGGTGCGCGTCTTATCCTCATAGGCAAAGGGCCGGTGAAAATCGCATCCTCAGAGATTGTTTTTAACGGACCCGTGTCGCACGAAGTCGTTCCGGAATTATTGTGTGCCTCGAATCTGTTTGTCTTGCCAACGGCCGAGGAAGGTTCGTGTAACGCGGTGATCGAAGCCATGGCCTGCGGCCTTCCTGTGGTTACCTCCAAGGGCAATTACATGGATGATCTGGTGAACGATAATGTTGCATTGCGTATAAATCCCATGGATGTCGACCAGATTCGTCGCGCGATAATCACCCTTATGAATGAACCTGCCAGCCGCCATGTATTAGCTGCCTGCGCGCTGGAACATTCCCGGAAATTTGACATTAATCTCCGGGCGAAAAAAATAATGAACTGGATACAGCAACGGATGGATTGCCCATCCCCAATCGTTTAGAGCCATGCAAGCCAGGGCCATTGACTCATCAAGTCGGGACGCCTATGACGCCCTGGCGTCCGAATATGGCAGAGTGTTTTATCAGCGACCCTGGGCCGAAAACTTTGGCACCACCCTGCGGCAAGTTGGGGTTTTTGATGACCACAATCTTTTGGTGGGCGGATTTCATTATGTTGAAGACCGGGTGGCAGGTTTTACATTTATCAGAAATCCCCCTTTCACGCCTGTGATTGGCCCTTTCATGCGCGTAAAGTCGCAGAATCCTGTGGCTATATTAGAATCAAAACGAAAAATTCTAGAAACGGTCGCAGATTTCTTTTTGAGCCAGCGCAGGGCGATTGTGAGCGTGGCACTTGATTATCAAATTACGGACGGACTGGCATTCCAGTGGAGAGGGTTCAAGACCAGCCTGCGTTACACCTACCGTATCGAATTAAATCGAACGAAGGATCAAATATTCAAGGATTTTTCGCAGGCAAGGCGAAACGACATATCCAAAGCAATCCGTGACGGTTTGACGGTTGAGCGTTCGCGCGATTTTCAGCATGTCAGTAAACTTGTTCAAGAAACTTTTTCCCGAACCAACGGTCGGCTTAATGCGGAAGTATTACAAGCAATTCTGCAGCGATATGCGCAGCCTGATAACAGTTTTGCCTTCATTGTGCGGCAGGGCGATCGGCCTATTGCGGCCACATTCATCATTCACGATCAGCGAACAGCCTTCTATCTTTTAGGTGGATATGACAGTGAGCACAGTCACCATGGAGCGGGGGCCTTGGCGGTTTCCGAATCCATCATCGCGGCAAACGAAATGGGATTGCGGGTTTTTGATTTTGAAGGTTCCTCAATTCCACCAATTGAGCGGTTCTTTCGTGGATTTGGTGGCCAGCTAACGCACCATTTCATTGTCAGTCGTGCATGGTTTCCGCTGGAAGTGTTGCTTAAGTATAAAAAGCGAAACGTTTTTTGAGGTCATCGTAAAATTTCATGGCTGACTCGAAACAACTCAGTCGTATCTGCATCATTACGACCGCGCATAATGCGCTGGACGAGCGCGTTTTCTATAAGCAGGCATTGTCACTGGCACAAGCCGGGTTTGAGGTGTCGATGATTGCGAACTGGGCGGCGGCTAAGGATTCCGGACCCGTGAAAAAACTGTCGCTGCCGGTTTTCAATGGGAAGGTTAACCGCATATTGCGTGGTTCGGTTTGCGCGTTCTGGCTGGCGTTGAAGGAAAAGGCTGCTGTTTATCATTTTCATGATCCGGAATTGTTGCCGCTGGGCCTGGTACTTAAATGTTTGGGTAAACGGGTGATTTATGATGTGCATGAGGATTACTCGCAAAAAATCCATTCACGCGGCCTGCCGCCATTTGTAGGTAAGGTGGGGTCAAGGTGTTTCTGCCTCTTTGAGGCACTGTGTGCAGCAAGTTTCGATCACATCATTGTAGCGGATTCTCATGTGGCCACATTGTTCCCGGCGGCGAAGACAACGCTCATTGCCAATTATCCTCCGCTGGATTTCGTAAAGCAGGGCGCTTTGACTCAAGCACATGATGCGTCGGCTCCGTTTCGCTTGGTATACGTTGGAGGCATCAGTTTAATCCGCGGCATCGGCAAAATTCTGGATGCGCTGGAGTTGCTTAGGGACCGTCCGATTGAATTTCATCTGGCTGGGCCGATCAGTGATGCCGGTCTATTGGCGCAACTGAAGCGGCACCCACAGGTTTTTTATCATGGGGTGTTGCCGTGGGAGAAAGTGAATGAGTTGCTCGTGCAGGCGGATGTCGGAATGGTGTTATTCCAGCCCGTGCCGGCGTTCCAATACTATCCGGGGGAGAATATCATTAAGCTTTGGGAATATCTGGGCTTGGGGTTGCCGGTCATCATATCGGATTTTCCAAAGCTCAAGATGCTAATTGAAACGATGGAGGTCGGAATCGCAGTAGATCCGACCCGGCCGGTGGCCATCGCAGCGGCCATCCGGCAATTGCGCGATAAGCCTGAGCTGCGGCGTAAGTTGGGCGATAATGGGCGAGCAACTGTCTTGAAGGAACACAATTGGGGCAACGAGGCGGCGAAGCTAGTCGCAGTTTATCAAGGACTTGGCTTATGAAAATTAGTTTCTACAAAAGATATATCTTGTTGTGGCTCACATGTTGCGTGGTAGATTTGTGTGTCTGGGCTGATTTTCCATTCCGATTGAGCTTTGCTTCATCGAATGCCGCCGGAATGCTGGCGTTGGTTGGTATTTCCAATGGCTTTTATCAGGTCGAAAGCACACCTCACCTTAGCAGCAATTGGACTCCTTACCCAATGATGGGTGCCATTGTGCCGATTACTTCAACCCAAATGGTGCTCAATTTGCCGAGGTTGGATCAGCAACGATTCTTCCGCAGCGTTTATCTTGCCACAAATCCAGTGACAGCCAGCCAAATTGTTTCAATCAATCCGACCAATAACTTTATGCGCGCAGGCAATTCGATTGATCCGGTCACAGGCGTGGTGGTAGGCACAAATACGCCAAACCTATGGAATATAGAATTACCCGTATGGCCGGTGGGGCAGGAGCTTCAGCTAATAGGAGGAAATAATTATGTGGTCGGCATCAGGCGCGATGGTGCGATCTTGGGCACCCCCAGCATTTGGGGTCAGGGGGCATTACTGCTATCAACTAACGCTGGCAATACTTGGAATCCATTAGCCAACCTACCGACACAAAGGACTACAGACGCCATTCTTAAAATATGTAGTGTGCCATTTGGAACCAACGAGTTATTATTTGCTTCGATGCAACAAGGTTGGTTATTACTCTCCACAAACCAAGGGATAAACTTTTCCCAAAATCTTTTACCAACATGGTATTCCGGCCTAGGAACAAGGACACCGTTTCACGATAATCTGTTGGTGGAGGCAGTGGCGGGCAAGGCGATCGAGGATTGTCACGTATTGGGATGCTTTTATGGGCAGAGATTGGAGGGCGGCACTATCCCGACGGCCAGCTATTCCATGATTGGCAGCATTTATGTATTTCGCACCGGGGCCACCTTAAAACAGATGGCGGCAGGGGTAAATCCGCAATTCCAAATGGCATGGAAGCAGGATTATTTTGATTTTTTTGCCCGCTATGTTGCTGGGGCAATAGCGGTAAGCAATCATATGGGAATTGTTTCAGGCACGTCCAACACCTTATCTGACACCGCCGCGAATTATGGTGCCAATGCAACAACTTATCCCCGTTGCGTGCGAATTATCAGTGGCACGGGTGCGGGGCAAAGTCGGATGATTGTCTCCAACACCAGCAATACAGTGACTGTCTATACGCCTTGGCAAGTTATACCCGACAATACCAGTGACTATCAGATTATCAACGGAGGTGTGGTTGGTCAGGGGATGCATCTACATTGTGCAACGTGGCTGCCGCAATCTCGCAATGGTGATTCAAATGTGCTGTTTGTAAGCTTTGGCGACAAGGGTTCTGGGCATGTATGCCGTATTCCGAGCTTTGATCAATTAGCCATCAACACAAGTGGTGAGGATTATTCCGGATCGGGTTGGAATTATTCTGACGCGCAAGTCTTTGGTGTTGGCCATCAGCCAACAGCGATGTGGCCTGATGGCCATGGACAGCTATATTATTTAGCGCGGGATTATGATGGGACAATTATAAGTACACCGGACGATGTCTTTATGCCTCACGATATTTATGAGGATACTTTTAATCCCTATAATTCAGCCTATGATGGCGTCGGCTACGACGCTTTGGTTGGCAGCAATCAAGTGGCGGTAGTGGCTAAGCTTACCGAGGGAACGGTTGGCCAATACGGAATCTATGTTGGTGACCCTACTAATCCTCAACAAATGTTTCGTTATGTTCGTGGTTTAAACCTATCTAACTCCGGAAACTACTCCGGGTATAGCCTTGTCTTTGGCAACCCTCAATCCAGTGTTGTTGCTATAACCGCTGATTCATTTGGAAGTGGCATCATCACTAACACCTGGCTGATGCAATTACCAAGAATGACTAACCTACAGGCAATATTGGTGGCCAATGCAACTACCAACTTAATTTCCAACGCTGACTTTACAACTAATTCAGGTGTTATGCCAAGTAACTGGTACCGTTCTGGTTCGATCCCAGCTAGCACGCTGGTGTATGCCGGAACTAATATATATGGAGGCGGCATGGCATGGCAGATTACGCAAACAAATCAATCTTCAGTTACAGATTTTACTGTCAGCATGCAATTATCAAATATTGCAGAGGGTAGATCACTGTGCCTATCATCTCCCTACCGGATAGTCACTCCAATCAACGCCAGCTATTCTGCTCCAGCAGCCCTGCGCATCCAATGGAATTCAACTACCAACACAATACGCATTGACTCCTCGAATGGAAACAGTCGGCAAGTGACTAACCAATGGCACACCGATCATTACAGCGTGCTCCCTCCGACTAATGCCGTAAAAGCACTGATTTCTTATGAGTTCCGCAGCTATACCGGGTCTGTGGATGTGGCGCTGCCTTCGGCAAACTGGTTGCGCTATGCGGTGCCGTCGGTCGGTGCTCGCGCGTCCGATGTTTTGGAGTATGCTACCGCTGCCAACGACTGGTTGGGTAAACTCAACTCACACGTAGAGTTTCTTGTGCTGCCACTTTGGCCGACCGATGTGAATCCGTATGCGACAGAAACTGTCTGCTCACTCCTCTCTAGTGATGGTAGCCGTTGTCTGTTGACCTGGGATTATAACCTCGGCTTTCAAGCGACTTTGCAGGACTCGCAGGGAAATCCATTGCTTTCATTGAATCTCGGACAGTTGCACACCTTGACGCGGTTTGACCCATGCCGTTTTGTGGTCGATTTTCAGCACGGAGTCTTCACGGCGAAGTTAGATGCGGGTGGAGATATCTTGCAGGCCGTTGGTGTGACCGATGCGATCAGTTCATTCAGTCCAGTAAAAATCCGGGTTGGTAGTGACCAATTCAACGCCGCAAATCTTGGCTGGGAAGGATACTATACGCTTCTAAGCTGTCAGGCTTTCAACTAAAACAAAAACCTAAACATCTGCATGCAGTTATGATTCCATGTCAAAAAATCTTCGGCACCGACGGTGTGCGCGGCAC